>Ga0207889_1000012_pt1 | contig 276040 bp, 253 predicted proteins | sample LinPmetageLP47_FD_184058 | JGI IMG/M metagenome (GOLD analysis project Ga0207889, IMG submission 184058) | Marine viral communities from the Pacific Ocean - LP-47 (SPAdes) | ecosystem: Environmental > Aquatic > Marine > Oceanic | place: Pacific Ocean | collected 2011-06-12 | reverse complement strand
TAGTCGCCGCGATGCTCTTGCACCATCCGCACGGCTCGTTCACGGACTTCAGGGGAAAACTTGTTTGTCTTGTTCATGGCTTCATCTTCTCAGGAGTTGAAGCCTCCGCGAAACCCGGGGCGGTTCACGGTGATGCCGTCATACCGTCTATTTAACGCTCGTTCTTTGTCATCCATTTTGACACTTTTGGTGCTTCGTAGGCTTCGACCTTGGCAAGCACCGAGCTTACGTCGGATGCGACAATCAACATCTCGCGGTAGGGTTGCTTCATAAAGCCTTCGTTCATGGCGTGATCGAGGAAGGTCACTAATTTATCGTAATAGCCGCCGACGTTGAGCAGCGCGCAGGGCTTTTGATGGTGGCCGAGCTGGCCCCAGGTCCAGACCTCAAACAGCTCTTCAAAGGTGCCGACGCCGCCGGGCAGTGCAATAAAGCCGTCAGACAGGTCGGCCATCACGGCTTTGCGCTCGTGCATGGAGCCCACTTCCTTTAGCTCGGTCAGGCCGTCGTGAGCCAGCTCGCGTTCTACCAGGTGCCGTGGGATTACGCCGATCACCTCGCCGCCAGCGGCCATGGCTGCATCCGCTACCGCGCCCATTAAACCGACTTGCGCGCCGCCATACACCAGCCCTATGCCAGCCTTGGCCAGCGCGGTGCCCAGTTCAATAGCGGCTTCACGATATACAGGGTTATTGCCGGCGCTTGAGCCGCAGAAAACGCAAATTCGCACAGTTGCTCCTTGGTTTAAACAGGTGGGCCAGCCTATGAGGCTAACAATGCTGGGACATTACCTTAAAAAGGCTACTTTTGTCATAGTAGCCTTTTTAAGCTAACTACTCAGGACGCCAGAAAGGCCGATACCTACCATCAGGCTGAAGGTAAAACTCAACAGAGTACCCAGTAGCACATATTCGGAGACGGGGCGCTTGGCTGTGCGCGTATCGTTGAAGCGCATAATACTTTTGGCCGCGAGCAAAAAGCCGATGGCAGACCACTGGCCGAGCAGCACGAAGGTCACTATCAGGAAGCGCTCAAGAAAGCCGATCAGTTTGCCTGCATGTTTCAGCGACGCCTCATCGGTGAGATCGGCATGGTTCAGCCAGGGCCGCAGCAGCTGTGAAATCAGCGCCGAGGTGGGGTGCAGAATAAACAAATAGGCTATCAGCGCAATCAGCGGCTTTGGTCCCAGTAGCTCTAAAATAAGCTCACCCAGCCCGTACCAGTTGTGGGTGAGGCTGAACCAGACCACCAACAAGACCGCCAGCGGCAGCAAGTGGGTGAGTGCCAGGTCAACTGAAAAACGGCATACCCGTGACTGTTTTGACCATTCTAGAGTGAACTGGCTGGCCATCACTAATAGCCCGATCAACAGGCTCCAACCTGTACCAAACGCAGCTATCAGCATCACCAAACCGACCGCTAAACCATAGGGCACGGCTTTGGCGGCTATCCAGCGCACTCTGCCCGCGGCGCTAGCGTCGGCAGCTAACGGAAACATGTAGATCAACATCGTGGCGACGATGTGAATCAGTATGAACAGCAGCAGCGCAGTGACCTCAGACATGGTGTAGCTCCCGCACCCAATCTTGAGTACGTTCAATGTAACGGTCGATCAGCGTGGCGTTGGCGCGTTGCAGCGCCTTGTGTACGGTCACGCGGGACTTGCCCAACAGCTGGGCAAGATCCTTCTGGCTTGATTGCTGCGTGGCATGCAGAAAAAAGGTCTCCGCTTCTATCCGCGTCCAGCCATCTATGATGCTCGCGACAAACTCGGTGGGCAACGCAGTGCGGTCGAGCAACTGCTCGGCATGGCTGAAGATACCCAGCGTCGACTTCTTCATACCATCAAGCCCCTGTCCGGAGAGTACAAAGGCCTCGCCGTAATGATTGTCGCTGGGTGCCCCGCCAATGCCGATGGCGATACGCGCATCAAAGCGCTCGTTGTCTGGGCTGCTGGCAATCAAACCAGCACGCAAAACCACAGCGCACTCAAAGGCCCGGCTTGGCTCGTTAAGCGTTAACTGAAAGCCGTCACCACGGTACTGCTCAGCCTTGAAGTCGTAGGCTGCAGCAAGCCGGTCAAGCGTGGCTTTTAGCTGAGCGACATAGGCGTTGGTGTCTTGCACTGATTGCGAGTCGATCAGGTCACCAGTGAGTACGGCAGAGATGCTCATTTATGCGGTCCGTGATGGGCTACTGATAGGGGGTATCCATTATTCATACATTACGAAATGTAGCCTTAAAAGGCTAATTTTGCAAAATTAGCCTGATTTGGCTAATAACTGTGAGTAAGGTCACACGACTGCAGGTATTGATGCAGCTGTTTTGCTTGATCAGCCAACCGCTATCGACGCTCAGTGGAGGGTGCATCTTCGTGCTAGCATCGGCGCTGTTTTCAATTTTTGCGTATGGAGCTTTACCATCGTGTACTTGCCCGAGCACTTTGCCGAAAATCGCCCTGATCAGCTGCATGCCTTAATGCGATCCTACCCGTTGGGCACGATGATTATCCAGACCGGCGAAGGCCTGGATGCAAACCACATCCCCTTTGAGCTGCTGGCAGAGGAGGGTGAGCAGGGCGTACTGCAGTGCCATATTGCTCGTGCCAATCCCCTGGTTGAGCAAATCACCGATGGCATGCCGGTACTGGTGATCTTCCAAGGGCCGCAGGGTTATATCTCGCCGAACTGGTATCCCAGTAAGCACGAAACTCACCGGCAAGTGCCTACTTGGAATTATCAGGTTGTGCATGCGCATGGCCGTATTCGACTGCGTGACGATGAGCGTTTTGTCCGAGGGTTGGTAGCGCGACTGACCCGTGACCACGAGAGTAAATCACAGCAAAGCCGCCCCTGGAAAATGACTGATTCCAGTACGGCGTATATCAGCCAGATGTTAGCGGCGATCGTGGGTATTGAGATTGAGATAGATCGCTTGGTGGGTAAGTTTAAGTTGAGCCAGAACAAGACGTCGGCCGATGTGAATGGAGCAACAGCAGCGCTGGATACGCTGGGCCAGAGTGCGCTAGCGAATAGTATGAGAAACCATAGCAACGACTGAGTAGCGCGAATGACTGTTGGAACTTGCATTCATGGGGCGCTTGACGATTGTCAGTCACAGGGTCTTCCATCACAAAGAAGGCGCATTTTGGCTCGCCGATAGCCAGCCTAGCACCGCTCTGGTGCGGCGCTTTCAGCGCGAATGCCGGAAATGCAAGTGGCAGAGTGATGGCACTCTTCTTGCTGTTGTCTTGAGACAAGTCTGTCCATTTAGTCAGGTTTTATCTCAAGGCGCCATTCATGCTCTCCATGCTTCGAAATCTCTCCATGCGCGGCAAACTATTGTTGCTCATTCTCCCGGCATTGCTGGGCACGCTGTACTTCTCGATTACGACCGTCAATGACCGCTACGCTAACCTAGAGCGCACGGAAGAATCGCGCGATCTGTTCAGGCTCGTGTTGGTAGCTGATCCGCTAGTTGAGAACCTGCAAAAAGAACGTGGCCTCAATGCGCTCCTTATCGCTAGCGGCGGTTCAGATGGGCGGGTGGTGGAACGGTTGGAAGTTCAGCGGGAGCTAACTGATGCCAGCCTGTCAGAGTTTCAGTCTGTGATAACCACGCTGGAGGGCAGCGTAAGAGTCACCATTGCACCTCAACTGGCGCGGGCAGCGACCGCACTGGCAGAGCTAATGCCGCTGCGCGAACGGGTCATGATTGAAGACGTTGAAGCGGCGCTTGCCTACAACGTCTATACCCAAGCCGTAGAGCAGTTAGTCGCATTGACCCCGGAGATCCTGCACCATTCTGATGAGGCCCAGCTCACCCGCCTGATGAGCGCTTTTTATGCGCTAACGCAGTCGACCGAATGGGCTGCGCGTGAGATGGCTGCGGGCGCGCTGGTTTTGAGTCAAGGAGAGGTGTCGCTGGGGCTCGCAGGTGACGTCAGCGCTGCCGGTGCACGTAAACAAGCGCTATTGGATACCGCCGCAGATTTACTGGGCGACGCCATGCAGTCGCGCGTAAAAGCATTGCGCGAACAACCGGAATTCCTCGGCTTTGTCGAGTTACGCAACAAGTTGATCGGCTCGGAATACGGCTTTCTTGGCATGGCCAATATTGAATGGTTCGACAGTGCCAGTGGTGCCATCAACGACGTTTACCAACTGAAGGAAAACGTCGCCGGTGAGATGGCCGCTCGTACCGATTTCGTGCTCGGCAGCGCGCGCAGCCAACTGCAGCAAGCCGCAATCATCGGCTGCATAGTAGTGGTTGGGGTACTGCTGTTGGCGGTGTTGATCATTCTGGGTGTGACCGGACAGGTGAATCAGTTGCTCGGCGACTTCCGCCATATCATGGAAGAGAAAGACCTCTCGATTCGCACCAAAGTCTGCTCGCGAGATGAAATGGGCCTGATCGGCAGCGCGCTCAATGGCTTAATAGAAACTTTCTCGGGCGCCCTCAGCCAGATTGATCAAACCAGCGTGCGGCTAGCCTCCGCCTCGGAACAGACCCGCGCCACAGCGAGCCAGAATTCGGATCAGGTTGGCCAGCAACAGCAACTGGTTGATCAGGTTGCGGCAGCGGCAGAAGAGATGTCGAGCACCTCCGAGGAAATCTCACGCAACACTCAGCAGGTTGCTGAAGCAGCTAGTAATGCCTCGGGTAAAAACGCCGCAGGCCGCAAGGTGGTGGAGCAGAGCGTCGCGCGCATTCGACATCTGGCCAGTTCGATAGACGAGGTCAACGCTCAGATGGAGCGCCTGCAGCGCAGCAGCGAGTCCATCACCCGCGTGATTGATGTCATCAAAGCCGTGGCAGACCAAACCAATTTGCTGGCGCTGAACGCGGCCATTGAAGCGGCCAGAGCAGGCGAGCAAGGCCGAGGCTTTGCCGTCGTAGCAGATGAAGTGCGCAACCTAGCACGCCAGACCCACGACTCCACGGTCGAAATCGAATCACTTATAGGCGGCTTTCGCCACATAGCCGACAGCGTAAAAACCTCGGTAAACCAAAGCCACAGCTTGGCCAATACCAGCGCTGATGAAGCCGAAAAACTTGAAGGCACGCTCGCCGATATCCTGCAAGACGTCGACCGCATATCCGGCATGGCAACGCAAATCGCAGCCGCTGCAGAAGAGCAGGTAGCCGTCACCCGGGACATTTCTCGCAGCATGGCGTCAGTGCGCGAAACCTCCCTGCAAACCCTCAGCGGCTCACAGGAAATCTCGCAAGTTACGGTTAGCCAGGCAGAACTCGCCAGCGAGTTGCAGGTACTGGCGCAGGGGTTTCGGGTATGAGTGTTTGATGAGCAAGCTGGCCCGCTGGCCTATCCGCATACCGAAAAGACCTGCGTGGTCAGCGAAAAAACATTGAATTAGACATTTTCGTTTTAGTATCAAAAAAACACAAAAATGTAATTTGCATCGCAGGCAGGTGCGCTTAATACTCATGCCAACACTGACGCGTGTCTTGGAGGGCGTATGAGTCGATTCAAGTCGTTCGATGGGGTAGAGATTTATTACCAGCGCTGGGGGCAAAAGTCCGCTGAACCACCGGTAGTGCTGCACCACGGCTATGTGGCGAACGCCCGTATAAACTGGGTCATCCCCGGCATGGTGCGGCGGCTCACACTGGCCGGGCGCAGCGTCATCGCACTGGATGCACGAGGTCACGGCCGCTCAGACAAACCGCACGACCCCGAAGCCTACGGCGAGTCGCGCATGGCAAGAGACTTCAGCTGTCTATTGGATGAATTGGGGCTGGAAGAGGTCGATCTGGTCGGTTATTCCATGGGCGCTACTGTTGCCTTACTGGCCGCTACACAAGAACCGCGCATACGGCGCTTGGTAGCAGGCGGTATTGGCGGCAACGTTCTGCATCTGGATAGTCGTTACCAAGTGCAAGGTAGAAAAGCGCTATCGAGTGCCATGCTTGCCAGCCGCTGGAGCATTCGTAATCCCACCCTTGCGGGTTTTCGTTTGCTGGCTGATATGGTCTGGGCAGACCGCAAAGCCATGGCTGCACAGGCACTGGCGTTTCATTCAAGCCGCATCCCGCTGGAACAGATTACTGCCCCTACGCTGATCATCGCCGGCGACAAAGACCCGTTCGCAAAACAGCCGCGCAAACTGCAGAAAGCGATTCCAGGCGCGCAGCTCAAGGTTGTGCCAGGGGACCATTCAAGTGTGCTGATCAGGCCGAGTTTTCAGCGGGAAATAGTGGAGTTTCTTGAAGGCGGATAAATTTGTTGTACGTAAGCGCCGCAAGACGCGAGATGCTCATAAAATGCAGGCATGAAAAAAGGCGCTAGGCGCCTTTTTTAATAACAGGTAGCCATCTTTATTGATGGTTATTCACTGTCAGAGGCGTACTTGTCTTTCATAGAAAAGGCAAAGGCTGTATTAAAAGCCACCTCTTGATAGACCTTCAGGCCAGTATCTGCATAAGCGATCTGTACCGGGTTGCGCTTGAGCGATTCCTTGATGTCGGTAGGCGACATAAGCACCACATTAAGCTCACTGATCAGCTCAATTGCCGCTTCCAGCTTGAAGCCCACTGCGCCGCCAGCAAATTTGCCCTTCATCGGACGTTGGCGTATGACGACCTTATCCACCTGGTAGTCATGCATCAACTTAGCAAAAGTCTGCTGAAAATAGCGTAGCTCGCGCGTGCTATTAATGTCCGTTAAGGTCAGCCGACGTGAGCGAAAATCAGGTAGCTCAAAAATGTCGCCTGTCAGGGACAGCAAACATACATTCACATCGTTACTATTAATTTCAACGCCACACACTTTCATAGAACACCCAACCTGACTAGATGGGCGCAGTGTAGCGCAAAACGCCGCGTCGATCTTTCGATTATAGGCAGCAGGCGCAGTGCGTGCGCAGGTCGCCCCCTGGGCTGCAAGAAGGGTAGGCGGGCATGCTGGCCGCTCACGCATCAGCAAAGCGGGAAGCTAACGGCTCCGACAGATAAATCGTGTTTCGCGACGGAGATCTACTTTACGCCACAGCGCGATGGCGTTACCTTCTGGATATGGCAGTGAGCCAGTTCGCAGGAGCCCACGGATGGCAAGCAGAGTACCTACCGCACCAACACTACAGAACCTTGCTAAGTCGCCCGCGCTGCTGCATTGCAATCGCCGCTCTAAATTAACCATCCTATCTTTATTGCTTCCCGTTCTGGCTCGCATCGCCGGGCACATTCATTCGCCTGGAATAAATACATTTGTTGTCATTCGCTCGTCGGCGTCGGCTGCAATATGGATGACAAGTTGCATGCCATACAGTAGTAATGAGATCACAAAATGTCGAAGTCAAGCGAATACGCTTGGGTTTATAGGGTGGGGTGCAAGATTTTGATTTTATTTGAAAAAAATTATGCGATCTATGCCCGGTGCCCGGAGTTATGTCGAGCGCGCGGTTATGTATTAATGCCGCGTGCTATCTAATCACTGTTAGCACTCATATGTGGCCATTTCGAAAAAAGAAGAATCAGCTTGGGCAGTCCTTTCAGGAGTTCCTTCGAACTTATGTACCTCCTGAGCCTGTTCCAGTAGAAAACCCGATTGCAGAAGAGACTATCTGCCCTCTATGTTTAGAGCGTTTTGAATCCGGATCGATATCTCATAATTATCCGTTCTGTTCAGATTGCTCCAGTGAAGGCTTGAGTTTCGAAGTTAAATCTTTTGCAGTGTTTATGGCAGAGAAAAATATCGAAGAGTTTGATGACATGTTGTTGCGTTGGGAGTTAGTCGAAGGATTGCGGCCTGAGTACAAGGCCTTAAAATCGGAGCGCATTATAGCATTAAGAGAAATCAAACGTGTTGAGTGCTAACAAGGCGCTGTTGTCGCCACTATCGTGGCTGGGACGGCTTACGCTGCGCTCCAGCCGCCCCAAAGCTTTGCGTTAGGCAGAAGAAATAGCTATGAGTGACTCGGAAAAGATTTTATGCCTTGATTGTGGTGCAATGATTTTGCCTAGTACAGCAGAAAAGAATAATGGCTTGTGTATGCCTTGCAAATCAGGGATTCGAGCTTCGATTGAGGAAAAGAAAAAAGAGTTAGAGCTAGCCAAATTTTCTCCAGCAGAACCAGAATTTATATGCTTGGAATGTGGCTCAAAACGTTGGCGCAGTGAAGTGAATGCAAATGTATCCTATAACCAGGAAGATCCTTGGTCTATGGTTGCATCTCGAGTTGAGTGTTGGAATTGTGGTGCAGTCATGCCTCGTTCGCTTGCAAGGCGTTGGAGTGTAACTATGGAGCAAGCGAAAGCTATATGGTGCGAGAAGTTTCGTGATGATAAACGAAGTAGGGTAAAAGCCTAACAAGTTGCTGCACCCTGACACATACTGCTACGCTCGTTTCTGTGTCAGTCGCTTCGCTCTATGTTACACGAAAACGCTCTCCGCAGTATGTGCAGGTGAGCAAGGCGTTATGCATAATCATCGACAACAAGGACGTAAGTTATGGATCACCTAGTCCAGGCTATTCCGCTAGTGCTCCTGATGTTGGGGTGGGCGGTAACCGCGTTTATTAGTGGCGTTATCGAGGGTGTTTATAGGTGCGACCTACTGTTGGAGAACTATCGTATGTTTAAATATAAGGCGGCTAATAAGAATGTCTCTTGTACCCATTGCGGAGGCGACTCATTCACCGCAAAGCAGGTCTTACAAAACAGCATAGTGGCTTCGTTGATCGGATTGGATTGGGCCAACAGGCGAGCTACTTCGTTGCAGTGCGTCGATTGCGGACAGATCACCTGGTTTGCTCAGAAGCCGGTGAAAGCCGGTAATGCATAACCAGTCAATCAAGTACGTTCTCGGCCTGGCGGCCGTTCACCGGACAGCCCTTGCGGGCCGCCACTTATTTAGGCGTTAGGCATCCAGTAGGAAAAGATATGGAGTTATCTTATGAATATATCTGCTCGACCAAAGACGATATTCCGAAGGAAGCGTTGGCCCACCTTGACGATGCGATTATAAATAACATAGGGAATAGCTTTTCTACATTATTCCCTAGGTTTAGCAAAGAGTTTGAAAAGGCTACTTTCGCAATTGAAACTCATTGGAGCCGGCCAAAGCTTGCTATCAAAAAAGGGCTTCGTGAGTGGATTGCTTTTTTAGTCGTGCAGTCTACCGGCAAAAACATCTTCTTCCACTTACAGCCAGAATTCATGAATAAAGAGGGAGAGCTATTTAACGAAGACTATCAAATGCTTCCTAAAAGTTGGGTCGAGATATATAGGTGGTTCAACTCATTTTGTGTCACAGAAAAAGATCACGCGTTCATGGATTGGTGGAATACACCCTTTCGATATGAGGCTAGATTAGATCTGGACGATTATGAGAAAGCTAGCGGGTCGTCCAGGAAAAGCACAAAAAAGTTTTCTCAAACAGTCGGCTGTGATTGGAGCAAGCTTCGTTGTTGGCTACTAACCGAAAATGAGGATGCTTTCTTCATAAATGAAGAGAAATTAGATGGAAAGGTATACCACGTGAAAGGTAAACATCTTGATCAAATTACTGAGATAAAAGACCCGAGAAAGGTTCTTGATGATTATTTAGCAGATTATCTCTCCGAGGTAAGTGTTCCTAAGTTTAATTTCGCCAATGTTTGAGGAAATGCCTAACAAAACAGCCAAGGCGACGCCAAAAAGCGGCGCGCTTGCTGTTGGCGTTAGGCAAATGTGTCATGAGCTCCGAAACTAAATCTTTACCTGTAAGGATAATCGACGCCATAAAGAATGATGACGTAGATGGACTGCGGGCGCTGATGAGCGAAAACCCCGAGCAGCTCACGTGGAATACCTTTTTCGCGGGTCAAACTTGGCTAGGCTATGCGGCATCAAACGGAAAATTGAGTTCAATGGCTATCTTGGTAGAGCTTGGTGCTGACATTAACCAAGGCGACCATAGGGAAAATGTAAAGCCCATCTGTGCCGCAGCTTGCAATAACCAAGTGGAGTCGGTTGAGTTTCTGTTGAAACAAGGCGCTTTGCTAGATACAGAAACGTCGGTACTAAACCCGCTATTCTCTGCTGTGGTAGGGCGCTCTGCGACCATTGCCAGGCTCTTGCTGGAAGCGGGTATTGATTACTCCGTCAGGTACAACAGCCGAACCATGAAAAACATGGATGCGATTGCTTTCGCTCTAATGCGTGGTGAAAAACAATGTGCTCATACTATTGCATATTGGGTGGCAGGTGATGACGAAACAAAGGTTCATTCACTTCTTCAAGAGGCTGACGAAATTGCTGAGTACAACGCTTACGGCAAGAAAGCCTAACAATCGGAGGCACAGGGACAAAATTTCCGCTGCGCTACAATTTTGCCCGTGCTGCGGGCGTTAGAAACCAGGCAGAATTTACCATGATTGATGCACTCATCAGAAACCTGCAAGCAGATATCGCGCTGCTTCAAACCTACATTGTCCAACGCCAAAAGGCTGGCTTCCATGACATGGAGCGGATGCTTGAGGCATTATCCATTCATATGTTTCGCGCACTCAATATCGGGGAGTTAGTTAACAAGAATCAGCTAAGGGTTAATTTTCCTGCAATTGACTTGGCGGACGACAAAAAAAAGATTGCCGTTCAAGTTACGTCGAATGCGAGTCCGGCAAAGATTGACAAGACAATCAAAGCCTTCGAGACAAAAAACGATGCTGGCGTTAGCCTGAAAGACAGCTACTCAACTCTTTATATTTTCGGGTTCTGTAAGTCATCAAAACACCCCGTCCCAACCTACTGCAAAGTGATTAACCCGAGCTATTTCATTGGGGAACTTTGCGACAAGGCGGATGAAGATCAAATACAAAACATGCTAAACGCTGTACGGCGGCATCAAGATTATTCGTCATTGCATCCTTGGAATGATAAGGACTCTCTTGAAATTATTCTGAATACTATTAATCGCAACGCAATCAAGCACATGATGTCATGTGAAGGCAATATTACCGACATGACCCAAGGACTTCGAGAAATATCCGAGTTGATTGCTAAGGGGGCCATTCGAGGAAAAGAGCGGGCAAAGTCAATATCTGACTTCGATGATCAATCCATGATTAAATTTCTCCGAGATGTAATGGACGCCGTCTCTGACATTCAAGTGATAGTGAACAAGTCAAAAGTTGGCCAGAGAGATTTCGTGGCGATTGATCACGACGGAATGATGAAGATTGATGAATTAAAAGTAGAGATTTCTAAAAAATCATCCGAGATAGCCAAATTGAACCAGATCGACATCGAGATCAACCCAAAAGGTTTCTAACATGGCGCTCAACCTCGCTCCCTTTGGACGCTGGACTCGGGCAAGCTACGCTTGCCCTCGCCGGTTAGCTCTACGTTGAGGCTGTAGAAAAACCCCTGATTTGGTAGTCTGGCACCAGACCAACAAAGGAGTGTTGCATGCCACGCTTCAAGCCCTACGACTACAGCCAGCACAGCATGGTAGTGATCAACTACCAGGAGCAGCTCCAGCCCGGCACGTTTGAGTACGCTGTTCACTATTTGATTGAGCACAAGCTGGACCTCTCGGTCTTCCACCCGCGTTATAGCAACGACGCCACAGGCCGGTTGGCCTACGATCCGGCCATCTTGCTGAAGATCATTCTGTTTGCTTATTCCAAAGGCATTACCTCCAGCCGCCAGATCCAGTGGTGCTGCGAGACCAACATTCTGTTCAAGGCACTCTCCTGCGATACGGTCCCGCATTTCACCACTCTGGCCAGCTTTGTCAGCGAGAACGCCACAGCCATCGAAGCGGTATTTGAGCAGGTGTTGCTGGTCTGTCATCAGCAGGGTTTGTTGGGTAATGAGCTGTTTGCTATCGACGGCTGCAAGACTTCATCCAATGCAGCCAAGGAGTGGTCCGGCACCTTCAAGGAGCTCAAGGGCAAGCGCGACAAGCTGCGCAAACTGATACGCCATCACTTGAATGAGCATCGCCAGCATGACGCTGCTGAGACCGAGGTGGAGATGGAACGTGCGATCCGCCACGGCAGCATGATCCTGTCACTGGATCAGGCCATGGAAAAGGTTGATCGCTTTTTAAAGACCGAGAGTCCAAGGATGGGCCAGGGTAAGCGCCGCAAGGAAGTGAAGAGCAATATCACCGATAACGACAGCGCGAAGATGACCACCAGCAAGGGGACCATCCAGGGTTATAACGGTGTTGCCATGGTAGACCGCAAGCACCAGATCATCATTGAAGCCCAAGCGTTCGGCGAAGGACAGGAACACCACACCCTCAAGCCCATGCTGGAGACCTTGGAGCAGCGCTATGCGCGGCTGAAAATTGCCGATGCTATTTATCAGCAAGGGGTGGTCACAGCCGATACCGGCTTCGCCAACGAAGCCAACATGCAGTACTTGCACGACCGCAAGATCAACGGCTACATCCCCGATAACCGCTTTCGTAGCCGTGATCCGCGCTTTGCCCTGCAAAAAGACAAGTACGGCAAACGTCATCAGCCAGCTGATACGCACACCCGCAAGGCTGTGATCCCTGCCAGTGCCTTTGCTTTTGACCCGATACAGATGACCTGCACCTGTCCCGCCGGCCAGCAACTTAGCCACCGAGGAGTGCGGACGAATGACCTTGGTGTGCCGGTGGCCTATTTTGAAGGGCGCTTGCTGCAATGCCGACGTTGTCCCAAGCGCGAATCCTGTATGCACAACCCTCAGTCTGCAGACCACCGAAAGGGCGCTGCCCGGCAGGTCTCATTTCGATTGGAAGCTAACCGCCCACCGAGCTACACCGACTGGATGAAAAATCGGGTAGACAGCCCCGAGGGCAAAGCGATTTACAGCCACAGAATGTCGGTGGTGGAGCCGGTGTTTGGGAATATAGGTACCAACAAGCGGTTGAACCGCTTTAGCTTGCGTGGTCGCAGAAAGGTGCAGGGGCAATGGCAGCTGTATTGCCTGGTACACAATCTGGAGAAACTGGCGAATTACGGGCAATGTGGCTGATAGTTTTGCTATAGCGCAGCCTGGCGACGAGCTATCGGTACGAACATGCTCTCTTCAAGGGCAGGCCAAAAATACGACCTCGATGACTCGGGGTCAGAGATGAACAAGAAAAAGGCCGGGGGATGAGCCCGAAATGGGTTTTTCTACAGCCTCGTTAGAGGGCACAGCAAATGTCTGCGCAATCGAAATACAGAGAAGTTTTTCTATCGGTGCGTAGGTTGCTGCAGGAACATGACCCGCTGAATCTCATGGCAACTTATGGCGGCGACCGCTTTGATAACGAGATCTACGGTTATGAGGCAACTACCATTATTGAGAGTCTCGGGACCAGTCACAGTCCGGAGAAGGTTGAGGAGATACTGGGTTCGCTTGCCACGAAGGGAAAACGAGAGGTAAGCGATGAAGCTCTCAAGGAGGCAGTACCAAAGATAGCCGAAGCTATCAGTGGCCTCTAACAATCGGCTGTTGTCGCCCCTTCGGGGCTGGGACGGCCTTTCCGCCGCTACGCGGCTACAAGTCCGCCCCAAAGCCGGGCGTTAGAGCCCATAATGGAAAATGCAAAATCCTTCATGCAAAGCACAGACCTAGCTTCAAGAGGGTTATTTGAGCTACTCGATAAATATCACACTCATAAAGTTGAAGCGTTTGTTGATATTTTTAATTCTAAGGATGCCAATGCATTGGCCACTCACAGGCAGCACTACACAAGTGTTGATATTGCCCGCGAGGTAATTTCCGGCTCAATTCTACAAATCGCCTACGCTGCAATCAATGATTACTCCAAGCCATCAGAAAAATCAGAGAGAGCCATTTACTTTGAGTCTGAAATTAATCGTTTAATTGGCGAAACCTCAAACCCCAGAATTAAAAAACTTAACTTACCAAATAAATTTTGCGTCGGTAGAGAACTAGGTGACCTACCCATCGGAATGGTTATTTATGCCGCCAGAAATCAATATAACCATGCATCGGAAACAAGATTAAAGGTCGAAAATGAAATTGTTTTCAACTACTTACATTCTGCAAATCCAAGCCCTCCAAATGGGCTTTCATTCAACCTCTATGATGAAAATAACTATTATAGTTATTCCTGCTTAGTGGCCCTGGGGTGGAATGGTGCAGATGGCCATGAGAAATACAAAGATGATATGTCGAGCATTCTTGATATTGAACTCTAACAACTGGTTCAAACCGTTCGCTGCGCTCACTGGGACGGGCTAAAGCCCGCCCCTTAACCAAACGTTATGCCTTACGGAGTACATATGGAAATACCTGAAAATAACATGGTGAACGCTGGCATCATTTTTATGTTCACTGCATGGCTACAAGGTCAAATGTCGGATTTGATTATATTTGAGAATAATCCAAATTTGATTTCCGACTTCGTAGAAAATCCTGCTCGGGTTCCTCCAGAATTTCATAGCATCAGAGTTTCTTACTGGGAGAAACAGTTCGGTCCAGTAAAGAATGAATTCAAGGAGTCTTTCTCGGATGTTCTTACCGATGACGAGAAGAAGGAAGTTGAGGAGCTTTACCACCTTAGAAACATGATTGCACATGCTCATGTATCTGTCGGGCGAGACTATATGCTTTATCGTCCTTTCGGCGGAGAGCGACGAGAACAAAAGCTAATTGATGACCTTCAGCTACAGCCTATCGACGATCAATCAGATCCCATGGTGTTAAAAATCGAGTTGTGGCGGGAAGACAGGTTTAAACACGCCAATGACCTTATCGAGCGTCTTGAGCAAATAACGTTAAAAAAAGTAGCGGATAGCATCGGTGTACCACACAGCAGAATTAGGTAATTGGCATAACAAAGCCAAGCACAGTTGCCCAATGCAAAAAGCCGCATTGGGCTGGACCTCGCTACCGCTCGGCCCGTGGTGGCGGCGTTATGCGGATAGAATGAGAAAATGAATTACGAAGATTATATTAAAAATATTGAAATTGAAAACGCTACACTCAACCAAAAAAGAGAGGTGGCTATCATATTAATTTTCTGTATTCGGTTAGCACCGCTCTATTCAAAGTTTAGTGAAGTTGATAGCTGGGCAATGAATCGCTATTAACACAATGTCGGGAGTTGGCAATCGATTGGTTCAATGGTAAAAGAGTCAATTCAAGTACGCTATCGAAGCAACTCGTTGAGGTGATTTCTGACACTGAAGACTTTGGTACGGTTTTAGGGTCGTACGCCCTAAAAGCAGGTGTTACCTAAGGATATTTGGTCGACCAAATAAAGATAACGATCCTTCTTTTTTAATGTATTTTCTGCGCAGCTGTAACGATACGGTCGATTTATATGTCCAGGATTGTCTCGACCAAAATTGTAAAGAAAATACGTCGGAGTCTGAAATCGAGAATCACCCAGCTATGGTTAGTGAAATTAATTGGCAATTAGGTGTGTTCAATATTGTCAAAGGAACGAAAGACCTTGTTAAAGTAGTCTAAAGACAAGATATTGAATCAATACTTAAATAAGTCCCATAACAGGCGCTACGTAGCATTTGGTTCGCTTCGTACCTTTTCTGCGGCGCTTTGCTGAAAAAAGTCTCCAAATGCACCAATCCTAAGAGCGCGACGTTATGAGTAAAAGTCATTCCAACTATCGGTAAACTTGTTATAGTGGTTTTACGAGATTAAGATATATTATTGTTGGCTGAGTGCGGCCAAGTTGCCACTTATAGCTTTGTATTTCTATTGAAAATAATGAGAGTAATATGATTAAACTTCACGGCTTTTCTGCTAGCAATTATTATAACGTGCCTAAGCTTGCACTCCTTGAGAAAGGGGTTGCGTTTGAAGAGGTTCTTTCTTATACCGGTGTGGGTCCAAAATATAAGCCAGAATATCTTGATAAAAGTCCGATGGGTAAAGTGCCGGCTCTGGAAACAGCTGAAGGCTTTATCAGCGAATCCCGTGCAATTTTAGAGTACATCGAGCGAGCATATCCGGATCATTCACTTCTCCCTGATACGGCTTTTGGCGTTGCGAAAGTGCATGAGTTGGCACAATTCATCGAGCTTTACTTTGAGCTTGTGGCTCGCCGCCTGATCCCTAATCTCTTAACCGGTACTGAGCCGGATCCGACCGTGCTAAAAGAGGTTGAGGCTAGCCTCGTTAAGGCAGTAGCTGCGCTCAAGAGACTGTCGACTTTTGAGCAGTTCGCTTATGGCGACCAATTTACCTTGGCGGATATTGCAGCCATTTTGAATCTTCCCATCGTGCGTAACGTGGGTAAAAAATTCCTGGGTAAGGATCTGTTGACCGAGGTTCCGGGCTTGGATGCTTATTGCATGCGAATGGAAGAGCGGCCCCATGTTAAGAAAATTCGCGCTGATGCAGAGGCAGATCGCCCGGGCTTTATGGCGCATTTGAAGATGTTATACGGGTTCTAGTGCTCTCAGGTTTTTAACCCAGTGCTCCATTCCCCTGGCACATACGCGTGTGTCAGGGGAGGGAACGTAATCATGGGTTTAATGCTTTTCTAACTCCTTGTTTGCTGATCTACGAATCATCATCGGCATCTCTAGGCGTGTGGCGCTCATAGACCTTCATGTGAAGGCCTAAGCGACTCATGGATGAGTCTGTTCTGGCTCGGCAAATCAGTGTTGGAAGCAGGGTTTGGCTCCCAACCTTATCCTCAATATGCAGGCGCCGACTTATTCTCCTCAAATGACACCTGAACATTATTTAGCTAACGGCCTTAGATTGAAGAAGCCCGAGTTGGCGGTGTTTACTGCTATGGTGTGCCTTGTCGCGGAGCGCTCCGCGCACCGCGTCTCTGATTTGAGCCTGCACTTAGAATGCGCGGCAAGAGTGCAGATAAAACTGTGGTGCAGGGCACGGTAGAGAGAATAAGTACACTTTTCGTTTACCTATAGCGGTGGACGGTTTCATTCCAGATTCAGACGCGATTCCGCGGGTTAAAAGCGAGTTTATGCCAGAGCTGCAAATGCCATTTGCCATCACCGGCCAGATGCAAACTGCCTTTCACTTAACTGTGGCGCTGTTGCTGGGCGCATTGATAGGCCTGCAACGAGGTTGGGAGGCGCGTGATAAACAAGCCGGCGAGCGCATCGCGGGTTTGCGTACCCATGCGTTGGTGGGGCTCACCGGTGGCATAGCTACATTGTTGGCCCAGGCAGTAACTTTGTGGCTGCTGCCAACGATGTTGCTGGTGGTCGCCGGGCTTGCTATCAGCGCCTATTACGCTCGCAGCGTGGTTACCCATGATTACAGTATTACCGGCATCATAGGCCTGCTTTTAACCTTTAGCTTTGGTGCGTTGGCTACCGCTGGCGAGGTTGTCCCTGCGGCAATGGCTGCCGTGATCACGACCATGATTCTGGACAATAAACAGGAAATTCACGGTGCATTAAAAAAGCTGCAAGCGTATGAGCTGGATGCAGCCCTAAAACTACTGTTGATATCGGTAGTGGTGTTACCGCTTTTGCCACGCCAGGGATTTGGCCCTGGGCAGGCATTAAATCCGTATGAGATCTGGTGGATGGTCGTGTTGATCGCGTCGATCTCGTTTGTGGGCTATTTTGCAGTACGAATCGCTGGCCCCAAAAAAGGGATTTTGTTCACTAGCCTGTTTGCTGGGTTGAGCTCTTCAACCGCATTAACACTGCATTTTGCCCGTATTTCGCGCAACCAGAATCAGCTTTCATCGCTGTTAGCGGCTGGCATTTTGCTAGCCTGTGGCACCATGTTGCCGCGTATCTTGCTCTACTGTCTGATTATCAGTCCGTCTTTACTCAGCATGCTGGTATTGCCGTTACTAGTTATGACGCTGGTACTGTATTTACCAGCCCTGTTGATCGGCTATAGGGATCGAAGCGCCAATATCAGTCAGCCTGAACTGAGCAAGAACCCACTGGATCTCAAGTCAGCCCTGATCCTTGGGGGGTTGCTGGTAATTATTCTATTGCTGGCCGAATGGTTGCAGGTATGGCTGGGGGATGCAGGTATTTATCTATTAGCTGCCGTTTCAGGTCTGACTGACGTAGACGCTATTACTTTGTCGCTAACCCGGTTGAATGTGGCCGAAACTATTGATCCCTCCGTTGCGGTCACAGGCATCGTGATCGCTGCTTCGGTGAACAATCTCTTCAAGGCAGGGCTTGCGGTGGCGATCGGTAAACATGGTCTCGGTCGCAAGGTAGCTGTGCCCATGGTGTTGTCACCTATTGCGGGGCTGCTGTGCATATGGTTGATGGCCTGATAACTCAGCCATGATCACAGATGCTTTAACTCTTATTCTAACTATCTGGCTGTTTTAATTGACAATATTTGAAGAGTATTCGGGATTGAACACTCATTTTTCATACGTATTTTCAATAAGGCCTACTTAACACGCCTCACCGTCTCCGACGGATTCTCCCCAAACAACGCTTTGTAATCCTTTGCAAACTGCCCCGGATGCCAGAAGCCCCAATTGGCAGCTGTTATGGCGATGGGGAGTTCGTGCAGTGGGTCGCTTAGCGCGCGGCGTACTTGGTTTAAACGGGCGGTGCGCAGAAATTGCAATGGGCTGATGCCAAGTATGCTTTCAAAGCTGTATTGCAGGGTGCGGCGGCTAACGTGGGTGAGTTCGCAGAGTTCAGTCATGCTCACGGCGGCGTTGGGGTTGCCGACGATGTGTGCTTTAACCTTATCGACTACCTGTTTGCGATGGGTGTAACTGGGCGCTGTTTCGGTGGTCAGGTTGTCTTCACTGAGTAGCTCGAGCAGGGCGTTGCTGGCGAGATCTTGCTGTAATTGGCTGTTTAGGCCGTTGGCGCTGTGGTTGACCACCCGTTCCAGTAGGTAGCGCACTTGATCCAGGCGCTGTTGAGCCACGGTCAGGCGCGGTGACTCTTCCAGGCGAGCGAGGTCCAGAGTGCGGCCTTCACGCTCTGCGGCGCGCAGCAACACGTCTTCTTTGACGACTATGCCGTAGATGTCGAAGGCATCTGGGGTCATCAATTCAAAATCGCGGTCGCCGGGACGGCACATCAGTTGATTGCTGTCGACGGTCAGGCCGTTGATGCGGCAGTCCGCCGTTTGCGCGGGAATGCCCAGCCAGATTGAGTCCTTCCAGACGTTGCACTGTTGCCTCAAGGCGCGGTTGGTGTGCTCCTTAAACAGCTGAAATCCCTCCAGCGCGACCTCATCGATACGCCCATAAAAGCGACCGCCGGCTAACTGGTCATATTCCTGCTGCCAGTTGGTAAGATTATGGGCGTGTTCATCGGCGTCCTGTGCCTCGCGTGTGCTCCGTCCTGGTGCGTTGGGCGATGAAGGTAGCTGCATTGATGGGCGCCTGGGGTCTTCCTCTGCGTGTAAATTGTTCGTCATAAGTGCTGGTATGACGCCAAGCCACTGAATTAAATAAAAAAATCCGATTTGCCAAAATTTGATAGTGGTTTGGTACGGTCGTCGCAGGCTAACAGGTATCAATTGCTGCGGTTGCGCGACGTTGTCGCATTTTAGCAGCAAGTTCTGTGCCTGAGGTAACCATGAGCCAAACCTATCGCTACATATTGGGTAGCAAGACCTATCAGTTTCACAACCTCGCCGATTTGATGGCCAAGGCTACGCCGCAGCGTTCAGGCGATCGCTTGGCAGGCGTAATCGCGTTATCGGCGGAAGAACGCGCCGTGGCGCAGATGACCTTGGCTGATGTACCGCTCAAGACTTTTTTGAACGAAGCGCTGGTGCCCTATGAGCAGGACGAAATCACCCGACTGATCATGGATGAGCATGACGGCGAGGCCTTTGCGCCTATTGCGCATCTTACTGTGGGCGACTTTCGTAACTGGCTGCTGAGCGATCATGCTACCCCTGAGGTGCTGCGGGCCGTGCGATTGGGTATCACGCCTGAAATGGCGGCGGCGGTCAGCAAGATCATGCGTAATCAAGATCTGATTCTGGTTGCCAAGAAGTGCCACGTCACCACGGCCTTTCGCAACACCATCGGCTTGCCGGGCCATCTCTCTACGCGCCTGCAACCTAATCACCCGACTGATGATGTGAACGGCATTGCCGCCAGTATTCTTGACGGACTGCTGTACGGCAACGGCGACGCGGTGATCGGCATCAACCCGGCAACCGATAACGTCTCCCAGGCGATCAAACTGATGCAGTTGATGGGTGAGGTGATCGAGAAGTACGAGATCCCAACCCAGTCGTGTGTGCTGACTCATGTGACCAATACCATCGAGTGCATAGAAGCGGGCGCCCCGGTAGATCTGGTATTCCAGTCGATCGGCGGTACAGAGGCGACCAACAGCAGCTTTGGCTTTAATTTGAATACCCTGGCCGAGGCGCAAGAGGCGGCGTTGAGCCTCAAGCGCGGCAGCGTTGGCGATAACGTCATGTACTTTGAAACGGGGCAGGGCAGCTCGCTCTCGGCCAACGCGCATCATGGGCTGGACCAGCAAACCTGTGAGGCGCGCGCCTACGCAGTCGCGCGCAAATTCAAGCCGCTGCTGGTGAATACGGTGGTCGGCTTTATCGGCCCGGAGTACCTGTTCGACGGCAAGGAGATCACCCGCGCCGGGCTGGAGGATCACTTCTGCGGCAAGTTGCTCGGTGTGCCCATGGGCTGTGACGTTTGCTACACCAACCATGCCGAAGCTGATCAGAACGATATGGATAACCTGCTCACGCTGCTCGGTGTGGCGGGCTGCTCCTTTGTGATGGGCATTCCCGGTTCAGACGACATCATGCTGAATTACCAGACCACCTCCTTTCATGATGCGCTCTACGTACGTCGTGTGCTTGGTTCACGCCCGGCGCCGGAGTTTGAGCAGTGGTTAACTCGCATGCAGATCATGCGCGATGCTGATCGTCACATCTTGAACGACGCGCTGCCCGAGCCCTTTGCCCGTTCGCTGAAGACATTGCCGGGAGGCCGCGCATGAGCGACCGCAAGCCAGAGGACGGCAGCGTCCAGTCTGTAGATAGCGAGGCTGAACAGCATCTGCAGAACGGTAAGGTAGTAGAAAATCCTTGGCGTCGACTGCGCGAATTTACCGACGCCCGGATTGGCCTTGGTCGCGCCGGTATCAGCCTACCCACCAGCGAGATGTTGGCGTTTCAGTTGTGCCATGCACAAGCCCGTGACGCGGTGCATTTTCCGCTGGATGTGCAGGCGTTGTGCCGGGAGCTGAGCGATCTGCCTGGCTTACCGCAGACGCCCGCCTTGCGGTTGCATTCACAGGCGGTGGATCGCGTGAGCTATCTGCAACGGCCGGATTTAGGGCGTGTGTTGGACGACGCTTCACGAGAACAAATCATCGCTTTGCCTTCAGCCAGCGCCGCAGCAAAGAGCGACCTTGCGATTGTCATCGTCGATGGCTTGTCGTCATTGGCGGTGCAGCAGAACGCGGTTGCGTTTTTGTCGCCCCTGCTGGTGTTACTGCAAGCCGAAAAAGAGCCCTGGAGCTTAGCCCCCATCAGCGTGGTGGAGCAGGGCCGCGTCGCTGTGGGTGATGACATCGGCGAGCTGCTGAATGCACGTGCGGTGTTGCTGCTGATCGGTGAGCGCCCCGGCCTCAGTTCGCCAGACAGCCTGGGCCTGTACCTGACCTGGGACGCCAAGCCCGGCCTTAACGACTCGGCGCGTAACTGTATTTCCAACGTGCGTCCGGCGGGCTTGAGCTATGCCGAGGCAGCGCGGCGCGTGTTGTATCTGCTGCGCGAAGCACGGCGCCTGAAGCTGTCTGGTGTGAAGCTAAAAGATCGTACCCAGGACGATGTGATTGAACACAGCGGGGGCAAGAATTTCTTGGTTTCTGAGTAGCGGTAAAGAGGGAGCAATGGCTCGGAGATCAGCAATAAAGGGCTTTAAACCAGACGTAACTTTCAACTAGAAAAGTAGAGGATTCACCATGTCGACAGACAATCAGGAGTACCTTGCCAAACGGCAACTCAAGCGCGGTACCGCAGGCTGGATTCTGCTCGCGGGGCTGGGTGTGTCTTATGTGATCTCCGGTGATTTTGCCGGCTGGAACTTCGGTATTGCGGAAGCGGGTTGGGGCGGCTTTGCGATTGCCGCCGTGCTGATGGCGGTGATGTACCTGACGCTGGTGCTGTCGCTGGCAGAGATGTCCGCCGCTATCCCGGCAGCGGGCGGCGGTTACAGTTTTGCCCGGCAGGCGATGGGGCCGACCGGTGGCTTTATCACGGGCTTGGCAGTGTTGATTGAGTACGCATTAGCACCGGCGGCTATCGTTATCTTTATTGGCTCTGCGGTGGAATCCCTGCTCGGTTTTAACGGCCCTTGGGTATACGCGGCTTTCTATCTGGTGTTCGTGGGTATTCACCTGGCCGGTGTGGGTGAAGCGCTGAAGGTGATGATGGTCATCAGTGGCTTGGCGGTGTTTGCGATTGTCGCCACCGGCATTGCGCTGTTTATGCACTTTGATGCATCCAATCTGTTTGATATCGCAGTAACCGATGCTGCGGGCGCAAGCGATATGCTGCCGCTAGGCTGGTACGGCGTATGGGCGGCGTTGCCGTTTGCCATGTGGTTGTTCCTCGCAGTAGAGGGCGTGCCGTTGGCTGCAGAAGAAGCCAAAGACCCGGGCAAGGACGTACCCAAGGGCATCATCGGTGCTATGGTCTTCCTGCTGTTTACTGCGCTTATGGTGGTGGTACTGGTACCGGGTGCAGCAGGCGCCAAGCTGATGGGTGAAAGCGCAGTGCCACTCGTCGATGCATTGAATGCCACCGGCAACGGCAGCCTGGCGACATTGGTTAACGTGCTGGGTCTGGCGGGTCTTGTGGCCTCGTTCTTCTCGATCATCTACGGCTACAGCCGTTTGGTGTTTGCGCTGTCTCGGGCGGGTTATCTGCCCAAGTCTTTGTCATTGACCACGTCGCGCAAGGTGCCAGCACGGGCGCTGATCGTGCCGGGCATCTTCGGATTCTTGGCTTCTTTGAGCGGTGAGGGCGACTTGATGCTGGCGATGGCGGTAGTCGGTGCGACAGTCTCTTACGCGTTAATGGCGCTGAGTCATATCCTGTTGCGCGTTAAGCAACCTGAACTGGTACGCCCTTACAAGACGCCGGGCGGTGTGGTGACCTCAGGTATCGCGCTGGTGCTTTCGTTGATCGCACTGACTGGCGTGTATGCCTTTGATCCACGCGCGTTCTTTTACACCGTGGTGCTCTTCTTAATCGGTGGTGCTTACTACTTCGGCTATAGCCGCAAGCACTTAGTAGCCAAAACGGCCGACGAGGAATTTGCCATGCTGGCAGAGGCCGAGTCTGACCTGGTGGTTGCAAGCTGAGCGAGTAGGGCGTCGAGTTATAAAAAAGGGCCGCTAATTCAGCGGCCCTTTTTTGGTTTATCCATTCGTTAAATGTCTGCCTATTGCCATAGTAGAGCAGCCGCGGGACTGCTTGACCCAAGATGGCGGGATGGCTAGCGTGAAGTGCTTGCTTACCGCAGCATCTTAAAAAAGAAGATACCCGCATGCCTGACGTTAGCCCCAATACGGTTACAGCCACCACCAAAGCAAACCTGGCTTCGCAACTGCCGCCCGGCATTCGGTCGCGCCAGATAGATAATGGCAACGGCTTAAATATGCATATTCTGGAGGCCGGGTTCGAGCAACCGGGGCGCGAGTGTGTGTTGTTGCTGCACGGCTTTCCGGAGCTGGCTTACACATGGCGCAAAATCATGCTGCCGCTGGCGGAAGCGGGCTACCACGTGGTCGCCCCGGATCAACGAGGCTATGGCCTGACCGAAGGTAGCGATACGCGCTATGAGGGCGATATCAGTCAGTACCGTTTGCTCAATATGGTACGTGACGTTTTAGGACTGGTTTTTGCCTTGGGCTATAAGTCAGTGGCCGCCGTGGTAGGGCGTGATATCGGATCTCCCGTGGCCGCGACCTGCGCTCTGACTCGCCCGGATGTTTTCTGCTCGGTAGCACTCATGAGCGCACCTTATCCCGGCGTGCCCGGTTTTCGTTTTGATGGCGTTAATAGCGCTGCTAAGGCGGCTAAGGTGCATCAGGATCTAGCGGCGCTGACGCCACCGCGTCTGCATTATCAGCGTTACTTGTGCATGCCGGACTCCAATGACCACATGCTGGCTTGCCCGCAGGGTATGCATGATTTTCTGCGTGCCTATTACCACATGAAAAGTGCCGATTGGGCCGGTAATGATCCCGCGCCTTTAGCATCGGCCAATGCTGAGGATCTAGCGACCATGCCTGAGTACTATGTTATGGCCATGGGCAAAACCATGCCGGAAACTGTTGCCGCTGCCATGCCCTCCGCGCGGGAGATTGCAGCCTGCGTTTGGCTGCCAGACGAGGAGCTGGCGGTGTATTCGAGCGTCTTTGCGGACACAGGTTTGCAAGGCGGTTTGCAGTGGTATCGCGCGCTGGGCTCGGCGGAGAATCAGGCTGAGATGCTGTTGTTTGCTGGCAAGACGATTACAGTACCGTCCTGTTTTATGGCAGGAGCCAGTGACTGGGGAATCTACCAAAGCCCGGGGGCTTTTGAGGCAATGCAGAGCCGTGCCTGCAGCGATATGCGCAGCTGCGATCTGATTCCCGGTGCGGGCCATTGGTTAGAGCTGGAAAAACCCCAGATTGTGATTGAGAAGCTACTTGGGTTCCTTGCCTCGCTGCAAAAAGCTTAAGCGTCGCGTAACAAGTCTTGGCTGTCGAGCAGGGCGTAGACGATCTCTGGATGCGCCTCAAAGCTCCGCCGAATCGCTGCGGGAATCGACTTGCGCGTTTTACGGCATAGCCCAGACTGCGGCGCAAACCGAAAGCCAATACCACGCGTGCTGCGCACCTTATTCAGACCGGGACCTATCTCCAGCACAATACCCAATTGTTCTTGCATGCGCTGCTGTAGATTTTCCAACTCTGGAAGGCTGGTGATGCTTTCCAGTCGGGCGAGCAGGCGTTTTTCTTCATGCAGGGTGAGGCGCAGGATGCGGGCGTCAGCGGCGGAATCATCCAGCAGGGCGTCTCGATCACAATCGCAGGTGCCGGGTGGGCAGGCTTGGCGCAGCGTAGGGGAGGACGTCATGGGCGTATGCAATATCAGACGGGTATGCCGCTATCCTGCTTTTTTTGCGCTGCGCATGCAACGCGTACACAGCAGAAAGCTGCCTGTCTGACATCCAGTCCTGCGCCTTGGATAACTTAGCTCTAGTCGCGCTTATGCGGGCTCACGCAGGGAATCTTTGTGGAGTTCACGTTGTAGCTCATCAACCAAGGTATCTACCCGCTGCAGTGCTTGTGTAACGGATCTGGCCAACAGTTCGCCGCCGGCTTCCTGCCCTTCAATAGCAATGTAATGAAGGCGCGTGATACCTATAAATTCAAGCGCCGTGGCCAAGTTGGGCTCAAGATGGTTCATGTGTGCCATGGCTTCCCCGGGGTTAAAGCCTATGCCACCTCTGGCCGTGAGAACCACAGCATGGCGTGGGCGGTCGGCGAGTTTTGGTATGTAAGGATCGATTGGGTTGCTCTCGTCTACTTCAACCGTGCGGCCGGGGCGTATCACCTGGTCGACCCAGGCTTTTAGGGCAGCAGGCATTCCAAAGTTGTACAGCGGCGCGCCGATCACCAGAATATCAGCGGCAATCAACTCATCGGTTAGCTGATCGCTTTCTGCCAATGTCGTCACCATCCAGGGTTCTCGATGTGTTTCGGGCGTAAAGCTGGAGGCAATCCAATCGTGGCTGATAATCGAGGGTGGCTTCTGGCCTATGTCTCGGTAGGTAAGGGTGTCTTGGGGGCGTCGGGACTGCCAGCGACTAACAAAGTGTTGAGTAAGTTTGCGGCTGTGCGATCCGTGCTCATCCGTGCCGGCAAAGCCCGGACGTGCGCTGGAATCGATTTGCAGGATGTTAGGCATGGGGTATCTCCTTTAACTCTGAGTTGAATTCATCTGTTTTTGACGACAGACTGAGCCTAACCCTCGCTATTTAGGGTCGACAAACGATCTTTTCTTTACCTTATAGATGAGATGAATTCACTTATGAGCTATCGTCAGCTGCCCTCGCTTTCGGCTCTTCGTGCTTTTGAGGCGGCCGCACGCCATGAAAGCGCTAAACAGGCTGCGGCCGAGCTGTCCGTTACGGCTACCGCTATCAGTCACCAGATAAAAGGCCTTGAGGCTGCGCTGGGTACTGCGCTGTTTCTGCGCCGGCCTCGGCAGCTAGAGTTAACCCCGCAGGGGCGCGAGCTGCAGCAGGTGCTGGAGTCCGCATTCGACAGCATTAGCAGCGCTGTTGAACGAGTCAGTGCAGCGCCGGCCCGGCAAGCGGTCACGTTGTCTACGACGCCTGCGATTGCAGTGCGTTGGCTGCTCTCCTGGGTATGCATGCTGCGCGAGACTCATCCGAATATTGATCTGCGCATTCACGCTTCCCACGAGCCGGTAGCATTGGATGGTGTAACTGCGGATGTTGCCATTCGCTATGGCGATGGTCGCTGGCCGGGCTTGGTGGCTGAAAAACTATTTGATAACACCTTCATACCGGTCTGTAGTCCGCACCTTGAGCTGCATGATGTGGTGCAGCTGCCTGCCCACTCGTTGATTCACTTTCATAATAAAGACGCAGCTTCGGCGCCAATTCATTGGGCTGCCTGGCAGAAACTAGCAAAGGTTGCTGGTCTAGATGTGAGTGCAGGGCTGGTGTTTTCTGACGAAACCCACGCTATCTCGGCAGCCGCCGGCGCACAGGGTGTTGCGCTGATGAGTCGTCAGCTGATCCAGGATGAGCTGGACGAAGGACGGCTGGTGCAGCCTTTTGGTCCAGAACTGGAAGGTAAGCCTTTTTTTCTGGTGTATCCCGAGAGCCGTCGCAACGATCCGACCATTCTGGCGATCCGGGACTGGGTCATGGGGGTGCCCGGCGGGTTGTGTGTGTTGTAGTGATAAGTGCAGTTGGCTATCTTCCAGCCTACGCCGGGTTAGCAGGTTCTGTGGCAACGACATAGCGCTTGCCGCCATTGCGCTTGGCAATGTACATGGCTTCGTCCGCGCGTTTTACCAGCTGCACGTCATCTCTGCCGTGCTCCGGAAAGGTGGCAATGCCTACACTGGGAGCAGTAATCAGCGTTCCTGCTTCCAGAAGGTAAGGCTCGCTTAGGGAGGAAATGACCTTCTCGGCTACCAAGGCCGCGTCTTTCGGGCTACTGATGCCATCCAGTAAAATGGCAAACTCGTCACCGCCCAAGCGGCCGGTAGTGTCAGATGCTCGCACACACTGCCTGAGACGCTGCGCTACTTCGCGCAGCAAATGGTCGCCGGTGGTATGGCCAAAGGTATCGTTAATCTGTTTGAAGTTATCCATGTCGAGATAAAGCACTGCCAACTGCAAAACACCCCTGCTGGCTTTGTGCAGGGCGTTTTTCAAGCGGTCCTGAAACAGTGTTCGATTGGGTAGCTCAGTCAGTTGGTCATATTGCGCCAAGAACTCCAAGCGTACGCGGGTGCGTTTGAGTTCTATCGCTGTAGCGACCTGGTCCGATACGAATTGCAGGAGTTCCTGGTCTTTTTCGCTGTAGCGCACCGCGCCGGAATAGCTCTGGAGTACCAAGGCCCCTATGGTTTGCGTACCTGATGTTAGAGGTACGCCAAGCCAGGCGAGAGCCTGCTGTTCTTCTTCTGTATCAGACTTTGTAACGGGTTGCGCGGTGGTGTCGCGGGTTCGCAGAAGGGGCGCGCCGGTGCGGATCACCTCAGCAGTGAGCGTGCAGGATGTCATCGCTCTGGATGAAGGCGTTGAGTCATATTGATCAACAGAGTAAGGAAAGCTGATCTGCTCCGTTGTAGCGTCGTGAAGTGCGACAAAAAAATGCTCTGCAGGCAGCAGCTGGCTGATGACCTCATGCACCTTTTGGTAGAGTGCCTGCAAATCTCCAGCCGAATGGGCGGCCTCTGATATAGCGTACAACGCCGCTTGTTTTGCTTCTGCTCGTTTGCGCTCGGTTATGTCTCGCGCCACACCCACGCGCACTTGCTCGGCTTCAAGCCATTGCGCCGACCACATGATGTGAACCACATGTCCGTCTTTGTGGATATAACGATTTTCATGGTCAGAGGATGGGTTGCCGAGATTGATGTTATCGACAAGTCCGCGAGTGAAGTCGCGATCATCCGGATGCATCATGTCGAAGGTCGTGCGGCCAATCATTTCTTCGGGTCGAAAACCAAAAACCCGTTCGCTCGCCGCGCTGACTGATAGAAAACGGCCTTCTATATCCACAATGCATACAACATCGAGCAGCATGTCGAGTAGTTTGTCGTGGGGTAAGTGGCTGTTTGATGTCATGGGGCAACTATACCGGCAGGCCCTCTGGCACGGAATATTTTTTGTGTTTCAGCTGCCTAAAAGTGACAAGGGCGAGTGTACTTACGCCAAACGTTGGGCGCACTTTTCTGTAACGACGTTGTCATTTAAGAGCTGGGTGGTATCGCTATTTACTTCAAACCCGTCTTTCAGAGGATAACAACATGGATTTGCGTTCCGGGGACTGTTTTTGGCCCATTCGGTCAGGTTTGGTTAAGTCGTATCCTGGTTTGTCACAGGACCTTGAGTGCGATGTGCTGGTGATAGGCGCGGGTATCACTGGGGCTTTGATCGCCGATTACCTTGTTCAACAAAAGCTGAAGGTGGTGGTGCTGGATCGCCGAGACGTTGCACGCGGCAGCACTAGTGCTTCCACCGCAATGTTGCAATACGAAATCGACACTCACCTAAGCGAGTTAATCACTCGCATCGGCAAAGACAAGGCAGAGCGGGCTTATCACTTGTGTTCAGATGCAATAGACAAGCTGGCCAAGATCACCAAAGACCTGCCGGATTGCGGTTTTTCTCGCTACACCAGCTTTTATTTCGCATCTAACGAAGATGATGTTGAGTCTATTGAGAAAGAGTATCAGGTGCGTAAAGAAGCCGGTTTTGATATCGAGCTTTGGAACAGCGAAGACATCAGTTCGCGCTTCAATTTCAGTTCGCCCTGCGGGTTGTATTCAAAACAGGGTGCCCAAGTAGATCCCTTCTTGCTTACCCACGCATTGCTGCAGCGCGCAGATAGCAACGGTGCCCAGATTTTTGATCGCACCACCGTGAGTGACATAGACCAGACCGAAGCAGGCGTGACAGCGCATACCGACAGAGGGCATAAGGTTCGCGCTCAAAAGGTGGTGTTTGCCTGCGGTTATGAATCGCAAACCTGGCTGGAAGAAAAAGTGGTCGACCTTAACAGCACCTTTGCCCTTATCACTGAGCCGGTTGATAAATTTCCTGGCTGGCATAAACAGTGCCTGCTCTGGGAATCCGCACGGCCCTATACCTATATGCGCACCACCAGTGATAACCGGATTATCATCGGTGGAGAGGATGAGCCTTTCAAAAACAGTGAGTTGCGTGACAAAGCTTTGCCTAAGAAACGCGAAAAACTGACCAAGAAGCTAGCCGAACTGATGCCTGAAATACCCTTTGAGGTCGCCTATGCCTGGGCTGGCACCTTCGGTGAAACCAAGGATGGCCTGGCTTATATAGGTGAGACGAAAGAATTCCCCAACGCCTATTTTGCACTTGGCTACGGCGGCAACGGCATCACTTACAGCGTCACTGCCGCGCAGATTATTGCGGATCTCTATATGGGTAAAAGTAATTCAGACGCCGATATTTTTCGGTTTGGGCGTTAACGACTAGTAATAGTGCTGATCAGTGTGCAACGCGAATGATGTTAGCTAAGCTCCTGGAGAGACCGAGTTCTATCTCGGCAAGCTTGGTGGGGCGCAACTGCGATGGTCGAGATGGAACTCGACCTCCCAGTGCACGTAGCTCATTTCGGTTAGTGCTTATGCTAGTTGGACGTCAGCGGGTAACACTAGGACGTCTTCCAATAGGCTTGGGAATCTGGCGGTGAAGCAGGTGCCAGCCTCTGGAGTGGAAGACACACTGAGCGTGCCATTGTGGCCGGCAACAATTTGCGCTGCGATGTATAACCCCAAACCCAGGCCTTCACCTCTTCCACCCGCTTCTGACCGGGTGAAAGGATGAAAGAGTAGCGCCATCTGCGCTGGCGGAATGGTTACGCCTTGGTTGGTAACGGCCAGCACTACATTACCGTTCTCCACTATCGCGGAAACCTCTACTGGTGACTCCTTCGAGCCATGGCTTACCGCGTTAACTAGCAGGTTTGACAGCAGCTGTCCCATTCTCCCTGCGTCACAAAAGCTCTGCGGCGGGGTGGCGATATGATGCTTGATCGACACGTTGGGATGAGACAGCGCCACCTCATTTATCACCGAGGTGAAAGCGTAGGTTAACTGGTCGGTTAGTACGCGCTTCACTGGAATACCGCCGCCCATTCTAGCTCTGGAAAAATCCAGAACGTCTTCAATTAGCGCGCCCATGCGCGTCGCGCTTTGTTTGATCGAGGTGGCCAGCCCACGGTCACGTTCGATGGTCAGCTTGCCTTCCAGCAGCTCTGCACTCATGCCGATAGCGGTCAATGGTGAGCGTAAGTCGTGGCCTAGAACGGCAATGAACTGTTCGCGAAGGCGGCCAGTTTCGGCTTCGTTGCTCAGCGCAATTTCAGCCTTTTCTTGTGCTTCCTGCATATCTAGCTGAACGCCAATCAGCTGCGCAAAAAGCCCTAATGTCGCCAGCACTGTTTCTTCATCGAAGTGCGCGGGGATGTTGTCGATGGCGCAAAGTGTGCCGAAGAACTCGCCGTTTGATCTCACGATAGGGACAGAAACGTAGCTTTCTAGTTGGTACAGTTTTGGGATGGGATGCGTAGCGTAAATGCTATGTTCACTCGCATGCTTGAAAATGACTGGCTGCCGGTTCTGGCGGATCTGGTTACAAAAAGTGGTGTCTATCGCCAATTCACTGCCGGGTTCCAAGCCAAAGTCGATTGAGTCGTTTACCGCGCAGGCCACCCAGTTTGCCTCGGTAACCCTGGCGACCGTAGCAAAACGCATGCCCGTAGTCTGCTTTACCATGCTGAGAATCAGCGGGACGGCGTCGATCTTGGCGATGTTCTTTATATCGCGGTCAAATTGGGAAATATTGGACATCGACGACCCGCAGCGGAATGAATAGTTCCGTCGATTTTATGCCCCTTTTTGAGGCTTGCCCACAAAACAATTTTGTAGCGACTGTTTTTTCTAGCGCGCATTCGTCGAGTGTTATGGCGTCGAAGTTGAGTGGCCGGTTATATCCGGGCGATATCCATCCCCCCCGCGTTGCCCAGCAGAATATGAACCCATCTGCGCGCAGAAGAATGCGGCTTTACATACTTATCCTATTACTCGAACGAGGAGGTTATCGTCGGTAGGTTGATTCAATTAAGCCGCTTTCCAACGATCAATGATTTGCTTAACCAGCCCACCTAAATTTGCATCAGCCATATCTGGCGCCGGCAATTCGGCTAGCGGCAGAACGGCGTTGTGTGGGCGGGTCAACAATGCGCCATGACAACCTGCCGCTTGCGCGCCTGCGGTATCCCACAGGTGGCACGCGACCAAGACAATATCGGCCATCGGCACCTTTAGCTGTTCTGCTACAAACTGATAGGTCTCTGGCGCGGGTTTGAATTTTTTCACCGCATCCACACTAAAGCTGTGTTCAAAAAAATCAGCTAAACCCGCGCGCTCAAGTGGCGTAGGTGAGGCGCTACTCGCCGAATTGCTCAGCGTTACCAACCGAAACCCAGCTTTGCGCAATGTGTTCAGTGCCGGGGCTGCATCCGGGTGCGCCGGTAGCACGCTCATTAACTGCTTGAACTCATCAATATCGCTCGGCTTGATAGCCACGCCATGAATCGTGCCGAGCATATGTAAGGTGCCTACAGCCAACTCGCCAAAGGGGGCGTAACGACCACATAGGGTCATGGTTTGCGAGTAAAGAATCAGCTGCGCAAACCACTCGCGTAGAACGGCGCTATCACCAAAGACACGGGAGAACAGTGGAGCTAACGTGGTGATATCGAGCAGGGTTTCATTTACATCGAAAACGATAATCGGGGTGCGGCTTTGTTCAGTCATAAAAAACCTCGTTTGCCTGTGGCTGTTGGCTGCGTCTAGACATTGTTTTCACAGGGCATCTACAAAGTGAATGGTGACCTAACGTCAGACGCGTAAAAAGACTATCTGTTCGGTACGCTTTTGCTGATGTTCTTCTTCACGCATCGAGTATTCGTCACCTTGGTTCACCACCACCTGGAAGGGTGTTGGATCGCAGGATTAAAAACCCTGTTCGGTCGCTCCCCACGGCGCTAAAAAAGCGAAGCTCAATAGCACGCGCTCACCCCGAGTAATGGTCGAAACGTTGTGATCGTAGAGATCGGGGCGGAAAAGAATCACGCGATTGAAAAAAGAAAAAATGGTCCGTTCCACCTGGAAAATCCCGCCTTCTAATGGCTTTTTCAAAACCAGATTCAATTTGTAATAGCTGCCTCCGCCCATGGGGTCATTGTGGCGTGGCACGCGGTGGCCTTCGGGGTAGGTGACCAGGTTGACGCTCAAGCGCCGTGTGGTCAGCACACTACGATTGATGACAGCGCCCATGGTGATAGCCTCCTAAAGTGGTTTGTTTTGGCATAGGCAAAACTGAACTCTGAAAATCCAACGGCTACAGCTATCAGACTTGCTAATTGAGTGATCATTCAATAATTAATCAAATGCTAGGCGTAGCCGCAAGGACAGTCAAATTAATTTTGAGCGATCGTTCAGAATAGGTGGTGGGTTTGCCGACAACATAGGCGCCCATTAGTGAGCGAGGTTCATCTCGAGTGGCAGTCAGCGCATGACTTCCCGCTCAAAAGCCGGATAATGGCGGCCAATTCGTCTTGCTCGCAACTCTGGTAATCGCACATGGAAATTAAGGTCAACTTTCTCGACAACCTCCGGCTTGAAGCCAAATTTGATGACTTCACGGTGGTGGCAGACCAGCCCATTCGCTATAAAGGCGACGGTTCGGCGCCGGGACCGTTTGACTACTTTCTGGCGTCTTCGGCGCTGTGTGCGGCTTACTTCGTAAAGCTGTACTGCGACACGCGCAATATCCCCACTGAAAATATCCGCCTGTCCCAAAACAACATCGTTGACCCTGAAAACCGCTACAACCATATTTTTAAAATTCAAGTTGAGTTGCCAGCCGATATTTCTGCCAAGGACCGCCAAGGCATTCTGCGTTCTATCGACCGCTGTACCGTAAAGAAAGTGGTGCAGAACGGGCCTGAGTTTGTAATCGAAGAAGTGGACAATCTGGATGCCGATGCGCAGGCGTTGCTGATGCCCCAATCGGCCTCAGCAGAGGGTACTCACATCCTCGGCAAGGACTTGCCGTTGGAGCAGACCATCGCCAACATGTCGAGCATTCTCGCCGATCTGGGCATGAAGATTGAGATCGCCTCCTGGCGCAATATTGTTCCCAACGTGTGGTCGTTGCATATCCGTGATGCACACTCGCCAATGTGTTTTACCAATGGCAAGGGTGCGACCAAAGAGGGCGCGCTAGCCTCCGCGCTGGGCGAGTTTATCGAGCGCCTTAACTGCAACTTCTTTTATAACGATCAGTTTTGGGGCCAGGACATCGCCCATGCCGCGTTCGTGCATTACCCGAACGAACGGTGGTTTCAACCGGGCCGCAAAGACGCGTTGCCGACGGAGATTCTCGACGAGTACTGCCTGCCGATTTATAACCCCGAGGGCGAGCTGCGTGGCTCGCATCTGTACGACACTAACTCTGGCAACATAGAGCGCGGCATCTGCTCGTTGCCTTACGTGCGGCAGTCAGACGGTGAGGTGGTTTACTTCCCGTCCAACCTGATTGAAAACCTCTACCTCAGCAATGGCATGAGCGCCGGCAATACGCTGGCAGAGGCGCAAGTGCAGTGCCTGTCCGAAATATTCGAGCGCGCTGTAAAGCGCGAGATTCTAGAGGGCGAACTGGCGTTGCCCGATGTGCCGCAGGAGGTGTTAGCTAAGTACCCCGGTATCTTGGCCGGTATTCAAGGGCTGGAAGAGCAGGGCTTTCCGGTGCTGGTAAAGGATGCCTCACTGGGTGGTGAATTCCCGGTCATGTGCGTGACCTTGATGAACCCACGTACTGGCGGTGTTTTCGCCTCGTTCGGTGCGCACCCCAGCTTTGAGGTGGCGTTGGAGCGCAGCCTTACCGAGCTGCTGCAAGGTCGCAGCTTCGAAGGCTTGAACGATTTGCCTAGGCCTACCTTTGAAGGCCAGGCAGTGACCGAGCCAAACAACTTTGTTGAGCACTTTATCGATTCCAGCGGTGTGGTGTCGTGGCGCTTCTTCAGTGCCAAATCGGATTACGAGTTTGTGGAATGGGACTTTTCCGGCGAAGGCGAAAGCTCCAACGCGGATGAAGCCGCCACACTGTTCGGCATACTCGCAGACCTTGGCAAAGAAGCGTACATGGCCGTGTATGACGACCTGGGCGCCACCGCCTGCCGCATACTGGTGCCGGGATATTCAGAGATTTACCCAGTCGATGATTTGATTTGGGATAACACCAACAAAGCGTTGTTTTTCCGTGCTGACATTTTGAACCTGCACAGCTTGGACGAAGACGAGTTGCAAGCGTTGGCTGAGCGTTTGGAAGAAAGCGAGCTGGATGATTACACCGATATCACCACCCTGATTGGCATTGAGTTTGACGACAATACCGTGTGGGGGCAGTTAACGATTCTAGAGCTGAAACTGCTGATTTATATCGCCTTGCAGCAGTTTGAAGAAGCCAGAGAACTGGTCGAAACCTTCTTGCAGTTCAACGACAACACTGTCGAGCGCGGGTTGTTCTATCAGGCCTTGAATGTGGTGCTGGAGGTGCTGCTGGACGATGAGTTGGAACTGGAGGATTACCAGGCCAATTTCCGGCGCATGTTTGGCGATGAGCGCATGGACGCCGTATTGGGATCAGTCGATGGTAGCGTGCGTTTCTTTGGCTTAGCACCTACCAGCATGAAGCTCGAAGGTCTTGACCGTCATCAGCGCCTAGTCGATAGCTATAGGAAGTTGCACTCCGCACGGGGCAGGGCAGCGGGGCAGTAATCTTCGAGGCGATTACATTTTTGCGTGCAAGGAGGTGGGGTGACGCCCTGCCCATTGCGTGAAGTTCAGCACCAGCACTAGGGCGTCATCTGTTAGCGAATGCGGCTCAAGGTGCTAAAGGCACCTGACGCTTGTGCTCTGTGGCATCGTAACGCTCAATGATCCGTTGGGCGGCGTCCTCATCGAGGGGCTCGCCCAGCAGGAAGGCATCGATTTGTTCATAACTGAGTCCGTAAGCGTCTTCATCCGGGCGGCCAGGCTTTAGCTCTTCAAGATCGGCGGTAGGTACTTTGTGCACCAGTTGCTCCGGCGCATTCAGCTCCGACGCAATTAGCCGCACCTGGCTTTTGGTCAGCCCGGTCAGCGGGGCCAGATCGCAAGCGCCGTCGCCAAATTTGGTGAAAAAACCCATGACTGCCTCAGCGGCATGATCGGTACCCACGACCAATCCATTGAAGAAATTGGCCAAGGTATATTGCGCGACCATGCGGGCACGCGCTTTGACGTTGCCTTTGACGAAGTCGCGTTTGCCGGCTTCAGCCTGCTCTTCGGTAAAACACGCCATCATTCCATCCACTGCGCCCTTGATGTCTACCGTGCGTAAATGATCCGGTTTAATAAAATCCAGCGCTGTTTGTGCATCTGCTTCGTCCGCCTGCACGTCATAGGGCAAGCGCATGGCGTAGAAGCTGGCTTCATAGCCATCCTGGCGTAGCGATTCAACCGCCATTTGGCATAGCCGGCCCGCGGTTGTTGAGTCCACACCGCCGCTGATGCCTAGCACTAACGCCCGGGTATGCGAGGCTTGCACAGTCGCCTTGATAAAGTCGACGCGTCGCTCGATCTCACGCTGGATCTCGGTTGTGCCTTTTAGGTCAGGATTCACCTGTAATGCTTCGCGAATCTGGGCGCCGCGACTGGATGCCGTATTCATGCTTTTCTCCTGAGTATTCTATCAACCGCACTTTAGAGGTATTCGTGAGCGAATTCATTCGGAACCCATGGTTGAGTCGTCTAGGAACGCGCACCGGCCTAATGCTGACGTTCATCACGCTAATGTGCAGATAGCCTCTCGGCCATGATTATTTTCCATTCCACGCGGTATAGGCAAGCTACTGACCAGCGTGTTTGGTAGAGCCTCCCCAGCCGCTTCGCAGCCAGATAATCGCTTGCGCATGGGAGACCATATCAATTTTGATGATGATGCGGCATTTTTCTGGAAACTTCATTATTCTCGGCACGCGCAGAACGAGCGCGTTGGGCTCAGGCTCAATAATAAAAATCATAAGAACAGAACATTGGAGGTTTATGTTGCCAACACATCATTGGTACCGGTCTGCTGTGCCCATGGCTTTATCCGCGATTATGCTCAGCGGTTGTTTGAGTGGTGGAGGTGGCGGAGGGGATGATGCACCTGCCGCAGAGCCAGAAGCGCCGGCGGTAACCCGTGAGCAGGATAAGCGCGCTTTTTATACCCAAGCGCTGCCTGAGCTAGATCTGGTCAAACTCGCTACTACCACGCGCTATTACGGCAAATATGATGGCCTGCAAGGCGATGCGCTTTACGTAGCTGAAGTGCCGGATGATTGGGACGGAAAAGGTCTCATAATGTGGACTCACGGCTATGGTGGAGATGTTCTTGAGGTAAAACTTCAGACGCCGTCTGCTGCTTGGCGAGATGCCGTAATCGATGCTGGCTACGCGTGGGCTGCGTCATCCTACTCCGCCAACTGGTACGACGCCCGTGCCGGCCTGGAAGATACCAACAAACTAGCGCTGAACCTGGTCGAGTATATCGAGCGGGATCATGGCGAGAGAGTGGCTTCGGCTCCGCCCAGTCAGTACCTGATTTCGGGTGAGTCCCTGGGTGGTCATATCGCCGCAGCAGCGGTGGATCGGGAAAATATCGAACGCACCCAATTCAAAGTTAATTACGCTGGCGCCGCGCCTGTTTGCCAGTCTGAGCAGAACGAGTTCCAGTGGCTGGGTGACTACACCCGGGTGATGATGCAGCTGTCTGGCTATGGCGATGAGGACTACTCTACGTTCCAGGATCTAGTTGGCGATTTTCAAAACTACGGGCAAATCTCCCTCCTGGCCCGTCCAGGTCCTATGGTGAATGCGTTGTTTAATCAGAACCTGGGCGGTGGAGTGAATTGGTCCTCGCCCAAGGGTGTTGAGGGTCAGCGTCTAGTCGACATAGCTAAAAACCTAACCGGCGGCGAACGGCCGATTTTTAAGCAAGGCTTTTCCACTTTCTGGCAGGACGTGGTGTTGGGAACAGGTGGTTCGGCTGGGGATATCAATGGCATCCTGATTAAGCATATTTACGATAACCAGAACACGGTCTACCGATGGACGAACGGTTCGGAGCCTACTGCCGAAGAAATCGAGTTCAATGAAGCTGTTTCCAGGATTACTGCCGATCCGGAAGCAAACCCGCTGCGCGAGGATGGAGTGCGCTGGATTCCGCTAGTCAACGGTGACTTCGATGTACCGGTGTTGACCATGCATACTCTGGGTGACTTCTATGTGCCGTTCCGTCATCAGCAGCTCTACCGTGAACGCGCGGAAGAGAATGGCAATGCCGATATGCTGGTGCAGCGCGCGATACGTGCAACCAGCCACTGCGACTTCTCTGCTGGCGAATATAAGGCAGCGATCAATGACTGGCTGAAGTGGGTCAACGAAGACATCAAGCCAGTCGGCGATGATGTGTTGAATCCAGCTACCGTAGCGAATACAAACTACGGCTGTAACTTCACTGTGGGTCAGCGCTTGGGCTTACCAGCCTGCACCCCGGAATAGTAAGACAAGAGGCCATGGCGGAGTACTTTCGCCATGGCTAACCCCGCCACCCGCTTTAGCATTCCCTCTACTCTGTTTATTCATCAGCTGCTGGTTCAATCACCCAACCGGTGACCTTGGCCAATGCCACAATTCATCTGCACTCTGCGATAAAGCTACACCCGCTCACGGCGTAATATAGCGCCGTACAATGTGCTCGTAGCTGCCATCGGCCACCAATGCTTGCAATGCCTCGGCATAAGTCTGAACAAACTCCGGGGTATTCGAACGCTTGCTGAAAGCGACTTCGGCAGCTGTATTAGACACCACCACGCTGGTGGCTTTGATCTGCTCGCTCAGACCCAATTGGTTGATCTCATAAGCGCCAGTGTGTTCATCGGCGATGGCTCCGTCGATGCGTCGCTTGTCGATCATGCTCCAGAGGTTAGCGCGGGTGGCGACCATTGCTACTCGGTCGGCAAAGGCGGGGTCACTCATCAACTGCTCATAGGCCGGCCCGTAGTGCACATCGATCTGTGCTCCGAGGCGAAAGGGTATACGCCGTAACTCAATCAAGCGCGCCACCGGCCAGCGCTCAAAAGCCTCTGTTTGCACAAACAGCAGGTTGCGAGACGGCGGCAATACCTCGCCGGAGAAGTAGGCATAGACCTCACGTTCGGGTCGTCGGAAGGCGCCTGGCAATACATCCAGCCGGCCTAGTTCAAGCTCCTTGAGGGCACGTGCCCAGGGCAGTTTCCGCATGGTTACCTCACAGCCCAAACGCTCTAAAGCCGCGCGGTTAACGTCTACATAAATGCCACCTATAGCGCCATCAGCCAATTGCATGCTGAGCGGTGGATCGTCATCCCAGCGCAGGGTTTTTTCGCAGGCGGCCATTGTCAGGCTGGGTAGCCAAGCCATAAACAGAACGACAGTTATCAAGCTCCGGCGCAGAGCGAGGGGTAGACGGTGAGAGGCTACAGACAAATTAGTCACTCATGCGGGCTTGATAGGTTATACGCAGAGTCTAGCAGTGCAGGGCGGGAATCAGTAAGCCCGTTTACCTGCTTAAAGACCGCGTTCATCGCTCTGGTTCCAGAGGTATAGAGCGATCAAGCCGGGTGTGGCGTTAAGCGCGCAGGTGAAATGCCGGGTTTTCCGCCGGTGAGGACTGGGCGTGATGAGTAGGTAATGGGGTACATCCAGATTTACGGGTGAATTTCCTGGCGCCGGTATATGATTCGCGCCCCATCGCTCACCAGCAAGCCAACATGCCTTCCAACGCCATTTACACCGACCTGTCCGGTTACTACGATTTGATGTGTGCGGATATCGATTACAACGCGCAAAGCCGCAGCGTTCAACGTCTTCAACAACTATTGGGGAACGGTGGACGAGGGCATCTCGACTTAGCCTGTGGGACAGGACCGCATATCCGGCATTTTCTCGATGCGGGATTTCAAAGCAGCGGACTCGACATCAACCAACCCATGCTGGACAAGGCGCAGGTGCGTTGTCCGGAAGCGCAGTTTTCGCTGCAGGATATGTGTGATTTCAGAGTAAGTGAGCCGCTCGATCTGATTACCTGCTTCCTCTATTCCATCCACTACAGTGCCAGTATCGAGCGACTGAGGGCCTGTATCGCCAGCGCGCATAGTGCACTGGTCACGGGCGGGCTTTTCTGTTTCAACGCGGTGGATAAGCAGCATATTGATAACGGTTCTTGGGTGTCACACAACGTAAAGCACGCTGAATCCGTGTTTAGCTTTTGCTCTGGTTGGCATTACTCCGGCGAAGGCGAGCAGCAATTGTTAAAGCTACATATTGAAAAAACCGCAGCGAATGCCAAGCAGTTGTGGCGCGATGAGCACCCCATGGTAGCAGTGAGTTTTGGCGAGTTGATTGGCCTGCTTGCGCCGTATTTTGAGGTGCAGGTGCTGGAGCATGATTACGAGCGTTTATTACCCTGGGACGGCGTGTCGGGGAATGCACTCTTTGCCTGCGTGAAGATATAACCACGGAGAGTTAGGCCTAGACAGTCTTTTAATTAACTGAGGGGTCATTCATACCGCTGCTGAATTTTCTCTAATTCGCCCGAATGACGCAGTCGCTCTAACGCGTTGGCCCAAGCGTCTACCAGCGTGTCGTCACAGTCACGGCTGAAGGCTATGTAGAGCGTTGAGCGATACGTCTCAATAGGGATCTGTCGCAGCGTGCCTGGAGCAATATTTAACTGGCGGCTGTAGTAAGCCACGCCCGCAGCGGTGTCGCCGATGATGATACTCGTACGTCCGGCCAGCAGCATTCGATAAAGCTGCAGGTTGCCGGTTGCGCTCTTGTCCAGGTTGCGAAAGCCCAGCGACGTGAGCAACTCGGGTATGAGACCGGCATGGCGTGTGGTGATCTGGGGAGCGCGCAGCAGTTGCTCAAGGGTATTGATCGGCTGGAGCGTATTGGCCAGCTGATACGGATGTATGGATTCTTCTACTATGGGGCCAACCCATTTGTATAAATGCTCGCGCTCCGCGGTGCGAAACATCGAGTACATAATGGTTTTGGGCTGGGTATTCAGCGCGTGAGAGCTGCGCATGCTGGGTAGCAGCATTACGTCAACGTCATCACCGGTCAGCTGCATGATGGCCTGAACGATCTCGGTGGTCATGCCGGTGAGTTGACCATCTTCGAGGTAGTTGTACGGTGCCCACTCTTCGGTAACTACCTGATATTGCTCCGCCCTGGCGAGGCTGCCGAGCAATAAACAGATAAACGTTGCCGTAGAAGTAAAACCTTTCACGTAGTTTGCCTGGTGGTCTGGGCGGTGCTCAGCGACAAATCTGACCGAGCCAATAAATCCAGTATAGACCCTGACTCATGGCTCACCCACCACTCGGCCCTGCGAAAAGTTATGCCACTATCAAGGTGCGCCGAACTGCGCTGGAGTCCTTGATCAACGCCGCCGCTAGTTGAAGCTATCACCCAAGCGGCGGCACCGCGGTTCAACTCTCGCCGCGAATCGGGTAATCCTTCTTCTGTACAAATGCGATACCGGACTTGAGCATTTTCAGGTCGGGCCGCGAGAAGGGCGCGTTGGAGACGTCCATAATATGCAGCTTGCGGTCCGGGCGAATCAGATAAGTGCCGGGCTCGGCAAAAGGTTGATCTGTTTCCGCGCTGCTCAGTGGATCGGAAATGAACAAGCCCAGTGCGCGGGCATCGCTGATCGACAACGCGTAGCCGATGGTCATGCTCAGACCATTATCATCGCGGAATTTTTTGGCCTTGGCTTCCGGGTCTGTGGAGATGGCAAGCACATCCACGTTCATCTCATCGAATTCGCTTTTCATTTCTTCTATCTGGCTTAGATAGGTCTTGCAGATAGGGCAATGCAGGCCTCTATAGACCACAACTAGCTGCCATTTGGCGCTGTCTTGCTGCCCGAGTTGGACAGTCTGATTATCGAGGGTTTTTACTGTGACATTGGGGAGTGGCTGACCGACTTTCGCTTGCTGAGTCATATTTTCACCTTACATTGCATGGATGAGTCGTATTTTTCCGACTCCCCGAATAACCCGCGGTTCCTTAGCCCCTCTAACTGGATCAGTCTTATCCTGGGGTGCTTTTTTCTTCACGCAGCAGTGCTAGGCGTGTGATGCTCTGATTACCGGGTTAGAATCCCCACGCATGACATTCATTCCGAACACGAGAGCCGAGTTGTGCTGAGTGGCAAGATAGCGCTGCAGCGGATGCGTGCCGCCATTGTTATGCATAGGTTCTTTTACCCGGAGGTTGCGGAGTGTCATTGAAGGTCGTCGTCGCCATGCTTGTCGCTGCTGCGCTAGCGAGTGCCTGGTGGTTGTTGCAGGTGCTTGGTATGCCCGCGAGTCTCGCGCCAGAGATGCTGGCTGAGTGGCTTACCAGTCAGGGCGCTGTCGGGCCTTTATTGCTCATACTGCTGATGGTGATCGCCGTTGTGGTTGGCCCCATACCTACGCTACCGGTGAGCGCGACTGCAGGATTGGCCTTTGGCGTGGCCATGGGCACGGCGATTGCCGCCACGGGCGCTCTGATTGGGGCTCTCGCTGCATTCTGGATTGCACGGCTTCTTGGGCGTGAAGCGGTCTGCAAATACTTTCCGGATAACCCCATATTGGCGCGTAACGGCTCGCAACGTTTTTTGACCATCACGATCTTTCTGACTCGGCTCATACCGATTTTCTCGTTCGCTTTGATCAGCTACGCCGCAGGCGTTACTGCTATTCATACCTGGCGTTTTGCTCTCGCGACGCTGGTAGGCATGCTACCCATGACAATGGTGTTCGCCGGCCTTGGCAATACCTTTACATTGCATCCGGCACTTACTGTAATAGCCGCACTGGTGATGCTGGCCGTCATGGTGTGGTTGCCTTGGTCTGTGAGTCGCAACCCTAATTCCAGGCTCGGGCGATGGCTGAAATTAAGCAAGCAGGATGCCGCAGGGCCAAAAGTATGACGCAGCGTCGTCAGAGTAATATTTGAATGGGGCTGTGCGCTCTCATCTAACCTTTATTACAGCGGGCGCGCCCGTTGAGTACCTCATTTAATTCAGAGAGAATTTTATGCAAGTGTTGTTCAAAAAATACACAGAATCATCTCTGATACTTCGCATCACCATTGCCTTGCTATTAGGCATTGGTGTTGGTCTATTCGCCAGTCAATCGGTCGTAGATTTGTTTGCCCCTCTAGGCGAGCTTCTTTTGAGGCTATTGAAGTTTTTGATTGTCCCCATCGTGCTATTCACCCTGATCATGGGTGTAAACCAAGGGGATGTTGGTGGGGTGGGGCGCCTGGGCAGAAAAACTATAGTTTGGTATCTACTCTCAACCGCCATTGCCATGATCGTCGGCATTGCCGTGGCGACTGTATTAGCGCCGGGCACCGGTATGGAGATCGATAGTGAGGCCGTAGTCGAGGTAAAGAATCAGGCGAGTATTGTGCAGGTGATGCTCAGTATCGTGCCTGACAATTTGTTTGCCGCCTTTGTGCAGATGAACATGCTCGGCATCATATTTACCGCCGTGACCTTTGGCATCGCCCTGCTGAAACTGCGTGAATCACCGGTTTATGGCAATGCAGCCAAACAGGTGCTGACGGTCGTGGAAGGGCTTAACGAAGCGACCATGATGATCATGCGGGGCGTGCTGCATTACTTGCCTATCGGCATATTTGCTATCGTGGCCGGCACCGTCGCCAAGCAGGGCACCGACACCATCACGTCGCTGGCGGGGATGGTTTTGGTACTGTATATCGCCTTGTTCGTGCACGCGGGTTTATACGTTGTAGCCATGTTGGTATCGGGCGTCAAAGTCGGCAACTTCATCGGCCACGCAAGAACGCCGATGATCACCGCATTCGCCACTCAAAGCAGCTCCGGCACCTTGCCCATCACCATGAATGCCGCCAGCAGCATGGGGCTGTCTCACCGCGTATCCAGTTTCATGCTGCCCTTGGGCGCAACGATTAACATGGATGGCGCTGCCATCAGAATCGCAATATCAGCCGTCTTTGCCGCCAACGTAATAGGTGTGCCGCTGGACCTGATGCAAATGGTGCAAATAGTGATTGTCGGTACGCTCGCGACCATAGGTACGGCTGGCGTTCCCGGCGCAGGCATCATCATGATCGCCACCGTATTCGCCCAAGTGGGATTGCCAATTGAAACCGTCGCCTTGCTTGCAGCCATTGATGCGCTGGTGGGGATGGGCGCGACTGCGTTGAATGTCACTGGTGATTTGGTGGGGGCAGCGATCATTAATCGGAGTGAGAAAGACGAGGTCAGTTGATAAGCCGCAAGGAGCTTAAAGCTTCTGATCGTTCCCACGCTCCGCGTGGGAATGCAGTCCTAGACTCTTTGCGTCCAATCACTCCCAGTCATCAATCTCGATCAGCCCCAGCTGCCCTTCATAGTTGCGTGCACTGGAATAGCGCCAATGCTCAGGCCGATCCACATATCCACGCTTGACCGGGTTCAGGTGAATGTAGTCCAGCTTCTGACGCATCACCTCGGTACTGCACACCAGTTCCGCATGGCTGCCTTCCTGCCAAAACTGATATTCCCGGTCCTGCTTGTGCGCCCGTTTAGCGAAGCTGAGGCGCTCCAGAGTAGAGTGAGCGCCGCGCTGCGTCAGGTGATTCAGCATTTGGCGCGCCGTATAGGACTTGAAGCTGCTGACGCATTTGGCTAGATCAGGCGCCTGGGCCACATAGTGCAGATGGTTTTCCAGCACCACGTAGCCGTAGAGCTTGAGGTTCTGGTTGGCCTGCTGGTAACGCCAGCAGTCGAACAGGATCTCGACCAGGGCAGGGCGGGTGAATAGCGGTAGCCATTCCACTACCGTGCAGGTAAGAAAATGCGGCTTTTCAGGCTCGGTAATGAAGTAGCGGCTGCGGCCCATGGGATTCTTCCGTGAATCGGTCGGCGGGGTTGTACGGCTCTTGGCGTAGCCGAATTGCTGTGCTTTTTTTGGGAGAGTCTAGTCGGAGTTAGCTGGTGATGCCACGGATCTTGCGCACTCGCTATCCTGGGTCTTGACGCAGAGCGTCCGGGGCTGCGTTCCCACGCAGAGCGTGGGAACGATCAACGATCAGAGCGCAAATCCGAGCGCTTTGTGGTTTTGCCGATCGTGATGGTTCCCACGCTCTGCGTGGGAACCCGTCGGGTTCGCTATAGGGCTAATCTTGCAATGGCGCCTTGGGTGGACGCAGAGCGTCCAGGGATGCATTCCCACGCGGAGCGTGGGAATGATCAACAGTGTGTTCGCCCCGCAAACTCAATCCCAGCTCAGCGCCCCACCTGTCTGATACTCAATCACCCGCGTCTCAAAGAAGTTCTTCTCTTTCTTCAAGTCCATGATTTCGCTCATCCATGGGAAGGGGTTGCTGGTACCGGGGTACTCTTCCTTCAGGCCGATCTGGGTCAGGCGGCGGTTGGCGATGAACTTTAGGTAGTCTTCCATCATCGCGGCGTTCATGCCGAGTACGCCGCGGGGCATGGTGTCGCGGGCGTATTCGATTTCCAGCTGGGTGCCTTGCAGGATCATCTGTGTGGCTTCGTCCTTCATGGCGGCATCCCACAGGTGCGGATTTTCGATCTTGATCTGGTTGATCACATCGATGCCGAAGTTCAGGTGCATGGATTCGTCACGCAGTATGTACTGGAACTGCTCGGCTACGCCGGTCAGCTTGTTACGACGGCCCATGGAGAGGATCTGGGTGAAGCCGCAGTAGAAGAACACACCTTCCAGTACGCAGTAGTAGGCGATCAGGTTGCGTAGCAATTCTTTGTCGGTCTCGACGGTGCCGGTGTTGAAGGTTGGGTCGGAGATAGAGCGGGTGTACTTTAGGCCCCAGGCGGCTTTTTTCGCGACGCTGGGAATCTCGTGGTACATGTTGAAGATCTCGCCTTCATCCATGCCCAGTGACTCGATGCAGTACTGGTAGGCGTGGGTGTGGATAGCTTCTTCAAAGGCCTGGCGCAGGATGTACTGGCGGCACTCGGGGTTGGTGATCAGGCGGTAAACGGCCAGTACCAGGTTGTTGGCAACCAGCGAGTCGGCGGTGGAGAAGAAGCCCAGGTTGCGCTTGACGATGCGGCGCTCGTCTTCGGTGAGGCCGTCGTTGCTCTTCCACAGGGCGATGTCGGCAGTCATGTTGACCTCTTGCGGCATCCAGTGGTTGGAGCAGCCATCGAGGTACTTCTGCCAGGCCCATTCGTATTTAAATGGCACCAGCTGGTTGAGGTCGGCGCGGCAGTTGATCATCTGCTTGGCGTCTACGTTGACGCGTGCGGCGGAACCTTCGAGCTCCTCCAGGCCTTCTTCTACATCCAGGCTGTCGAGCGCGGCTTTGGCGCGGGCGATGGCGGCGGAGTCGGCATCATCTACGTTACGTGCTTGTTCGATGGAGGCGGCTACCTGTTGTTCCTGCTCACGGTCTGCCTGCGTGGGCGCTGCTTTGGAAGCGGCTGCCGGGGCAGGTGCGGTGGTAGTGTCTTCGCTATCGAATTCGTCCCAGTTCAACATGGGGTGGCTCCCTTTGGTCGCCAGCTTGAAGCTTGAAGCTTGAAGCTGAAAGTAGTTTGGTGTGGCGGCCCGAGCGATGTTGTCGTCAGCACGGAGCCGCTATTGGTTCGGCTTGATTCCCGCCTGGCGGGAATGATGTTGTTTTTTCTACGGCCGGAGCGCGTAGCTGAGCGAGTGAGCGCTAGGCGCCGGGCTGGCCGAATCCGGGAGCGTACTGATGTACGTGACCGGGTTCGGCTAGCTCGGCAACAACGCGCGCGCCGTTCAGATACGTGCGCTAATTGGCAAGTGCGCTTATTGGCAAAACGACGATGCGATAATTGTATACATTGACTATATTATTGATTTTTATGTTATTTTTTTATAAATGAGCTCTATAAATTGATTTTACGTATAGATTGCACTTTTTTATCCATTCCTGCGTCTAAAAAGTATACGAAAACCTCTGCCAGCTCTTTCTGTTCATCACATATCCTGCTGATCCAGCTAAGCGCATCGAGTCATAAGCTGCTGAAAAGCGGGGGAAATCCGTGGCAGTAGCTTTGAATATCGATGATTAGGTATATCCCTATCTTCATTTTTAGGCACATATAGTGTTGATTGTTTAGTCAAGGCACATCATATGGTTTTCTTTCGTCATGGGTCAACAGGGCGAAAGCTAAAAATCTCTTACGCCCGAGGAGAAACAAAGGGGGGATGTGGTGGGGTGGGTGGTTCAAGCCTTTAAGCCTTTGGGATTTATCCAGCCCTGTTGCAGTGGACTCAAGGTCTTTTGGTTAAAGACCCTCTCCGTTCCCGAGCGCTCCTGTGAGGCTCAGTCAGAAAATCCGGCCAACGGTCTCCAGCGAAGCTTTTTTCCGAATACCGTTTCCAAGCATTACGTAAACGGTATGGAACGTGCAAAACAGGAAGTCATCGTGAAACTCGTGTAGTGGAGACGTTCTGACGAAGTCCCCCACGTCAAAGCGTCTGCTGCTGTCAAAAATTACAGTGTGTGCGTATAACAGAGCCGGCTGACGATTTGTTTTTTTTAGCGCAGCGAGCTCTGGCTGAGTCAATTCCAGGTCGACCCAAATCCAGTCTCTTACTAAGCAGTACTCCCGCAATGGGAATCTTCCACGTATGTGATCGACTGCTTCGGTGTTAGAGACCTCTCTGCCATTCATTGGTGAGCCTGGTCCGTGAATCAAGTCATACAAAGTGTCGAGTTCCGTCATTTTTAACCACCGTAATAGCGCTTGGGCTCGGAGGGCTTCTTAGCCTCGTACAGCACAGTGGTGTCTCTCGGTAGCACATCAATGGCCATGATGCGCTCGGGCCCGCCTATGCGGTACACCCCGAAGCGAGTGAACAAGCTGTGGAATATGATTCCGTTCCTGGTTTTGCTTTCTTGGACTTTGTAAACCTCAGCGATGCCCCAGCCTTCGTTGTCCGGAAAATCACTCGGGAAAACTGCTTGGAATGACTTTATTTTTAAGTCGGCACCGGGGCGCTCAAGGACCTGCTTAACAAGAGCCATATCGTTTGTTAGCAAAGCCTGGTTTGGCTTATCGGCAGGATCAACGAGGGTGATGTGAAGCCAGGGCGTGCGCAGATCATAATTGATGAAGCACCAGCTACCCAGCCCGCTCGAGCCGAGGTGGCAATCCCACACTCCCTGCCGCTTTTGCGATAAAAGCATGAGAGGTCCTTTTTACCGTGATGAACAGTATACATTGTAGCAGGATACTGTTCATCGTGGCCACATAGCCCATAAGCACCTTCACAAAGTAAGCTTATGGACCTCAAAAAGGCTTTAGGAGAGTCGCTCCGGCGAATTCGTACCCAGAAGAAATTGACCCAAGAGGACTTTTCTCAAATTAGCAGCAGGACATATATGAGTGCGCTTGAGCGTGGGATCTACAGCCCTACAGCAGAAAAGCTTGATGCCATTTCATCCGTTCTGAGGGTGCATCCCGTGACGATTCTTGCAGAGACCTATCTGCGAGCTAACCGCGATATAGATGCAGAAGAATTATTGCGTATGGTGCAAGAAGAATTAGCGGAAATTGACAAAGTTTGCCCATATCCCGAAGAAAAGGCTTGAGGACGGATATCTATACGACCCTGAGTGTGATGGTTGATCTTCAGCGTTTCAATGTGGGTGCGCTATTTGACACTGAGATCATGATAGGACATCTGTGCCACATCTTACCGGATTGGTCTGGTTTTGCAGTCAGTCTCTTGAGGCGCAAATTTTTCAAATTTATGTTTGTGATGCAGTGACTTTTATTTGAGCTTATGAAGGGGAGAGAAATCCTGGGAATCGTTCTTCCAAACATTCCTACAAACACCTTGAAAAGCTGGGTTTACGCTAGCCCTCCTATACCATTTTCGGCATGGTGCTACTGGATGAACGAGATGAATAACGCACGAATTCCGCTCAAGCAGTTTAATGACCAGAGTTGGATTTTGAGTGGTAGCGCTAAGTTCAAGCAGCTTGGGTTTCTCGCATGACTAGTGCCCAGGTCGAAGTAAATCTTGATGGCGAGATGCTTGTGGATAGCATCGTTCAGGATCTTGTCACACCTGGCATGACACCGGTACTTGCTATCGAGCGCGCCTTGGAAGCTCATATTTATCAAGCTTTCTCTAGCGCATTCTCTGAGATTCTGATCAAGCCACCGAAGATCAAGGTTCATTCGACGTCCTTCAAGCAGCGGTTCGCATCGCTCGCTGAGCTGCTCGATACTGGCTACGAGACTTGGTATCCGGAAGTCACAATAGCAACGAGATCTAAGGATAGTTTTGACGATCTTGCTCTCGACGCGAAAGACCTTGAACTGAGCCCTATTAGCTACGGCAGGGGGACGTCAAAAATTCACGGGGTCAAGATAACGGAGCTCAAGAAGCAGACGAATCATGTCGTGCGAATAAATTGTGTCCGCATTGGGGAGGGGGTAATTCGCACTATAGTAGACAGATTGACCGAGAGTCCACCGGTGCAGCTTATGATTGCCAATTTTGATCCTTTGGCCAGTTGCTGGGGTATGCGGATCGTATCGTTCGATCACATGCTGCATGGCCAGAAATTACTGTGCGAATGCGCTAGGTGCTTTCATTTATCTGCTGCTGCGTCAACACGTAACGAAGGCAGCCACATCCGGGCCTTGCGGGAGTATCTTGCTCAGTGTGATTACAAGCGAAATCTTTGCCATCTCTGCATCGCTAAATCCTTACCAGAAGACAGAAGATATGGCGCGAGCATAGAGAAGAATTTCAAGTCATACGTTGATCAAGTTATGTTCGATCTTGATATTGATAGCCGAACTGCTCAGGCAGAAGTCATGCATCTCCTCGGATTGAGTCGGTGGCAGCGTGAGTCGGAACTGTACGGTGTTTTGCGTGACCTTTTCCCCGACTACCGAGTGCTTCGTGAAGCCTCACCGAGTTGGTTAGGGAGAATGCGCATAGATATTTACGTGCCAGATTTAAGATTGGCTGTTGAGCATCAGGGCGAGCAGCACTATCGGCCAATTGCAGTGTTTGGCGGAGAAGAGGCGCATCAGAGAGTGGTTGAGCGCGATGAACTGAAGCGTCGGCTGTGCGCAGAAAATAGTGTAGAGGTTGTGGATTTCAGATTTGATGCACCTATAACCAACGCCGCCGTGAAAAATAGACTCAGACGATTTCTGTCATTGAACAAATAAAAGTCGCCGATCCAAGGGGGCGTAGTAAGTGAAACGTTTGTGCTAACCTCAAGGCCAATCATGGATTATTAAAACTATGACGCATTGCATTTACTGCCGCACGGAAGGAGCTGAGTCAGACTTTACCTTGGAGCATGTCGTACCACAGTTCCTCGGTGGAGCATATGCACCTGATTTTTTGAAAACACGGGATGTTTGCAGAAGCTGTAATAGCAACCTTGGGTTGTTTGTGGACGCGTCCTTTGAAAAGAACTGGATCGTTTCCAACTGGCTGAGAGATTCCTCTTCTGCTTTTTATAACAAGGAGTGTCCTGTTGGCGTATCTCTTGTATGCATGGGAATCAGCGATCTCAGACCCTCAGGCTTGCCGGAAGATCACGTTTGTGAGCTGTGGTTGGGCCCGCTAGGGGAGCAGGTGTATTGGCTTCGCCCTCATGACTTGCGGATGCCTGCATATATAGGCGGTAACCCGCGCACGACAAAACGCACTGAAACGAGAGCATATTTTTTATTTTCGGAAAACTCGAAGGAAGATCCTATCAAAGCATGGCTGTCGTTCGAGCAAGCATTTCAGGGTCGTAAGGTAAAGAAAATTATGTGTACAGAGATCAGAGGCGCTGATCCGGCTACGATTGGGTTTGCGGAGCCTGACGATTTAGATCGTTCCCGCATTATGTTTTTCTTGAAGAATAGTAAGAACGAGCCGGAGCGTAAATTACGTGTCACTGTAAACCCCAGGTTTGACTTACGTTTTATGTGCAAAATCGCAATCGGCTTCGCTTACTGCCTCTTTGGATCTAAAGTTTTAGCGTCGGATTATGGGAATGAGTTGAATAAGGGTCTCTGGTACCGTGAAGGTGACGAAGAGCCGAAAGTTCTCGGCAGCGCTTTGTTCGCTAAACAACGTGATCCCACTTACAACAGGATTGCTGGCTTTCCAAATTCGGTTGTGATTGTTTTGAGTTTAACACCGGAGGGGGTTGCAATAAATCTTAACGTGGGAGCAAAACTGAATTGGACTGTTTTATGTGCGCCAAATGATGTATTGACGCTTAAAGATATTAATCTTATAGGTGATGGCCAAGTTATTCTGCTTGCCCGCTCAATACGAGAGGGTATCCATCTCGACTTACCTTCCTACTTGTCGCACATATTGAACATCGTCCCGCATCCGGAGCTTAACAAAATCTTAGAGCGCTCCAGAGCAGCTGTGTATTTTTAAATCACAAAAGGACAATGTCATGTCAGTCTTATGTCTTGGTAACACCTATCTGTGTGCAGGAGTGTTGTGCTGAAGTGTAGGTCCGCATATTCTCCAGTTCGCTTTAAACGAAGGATTTATGGATAGAACACTTTGTATAAGATAAATTTATTTTTTGGATAATACACCATATGGTGAGTGCCAAAATTTAATTTTTTGGACCAGGATCTTGGCAACTTTTCTTCGGCAATCTTTAACAAAGACCCGATTTAACATGGGACTAAATTCTTCAATGACCATCCCCGGCATCCTCAGTTCACCCTCTCAGCGACGAACATTCCTGTTCCTGTCATTTTTGGTGCTGCTGATTTGCATCGCAGCGATCTTTTCAATTTCCTATTTCGCGCCAATTACTCCCGTATGGAGCGCAATGAATAGCCTATTTACTTCTGTTGTGGCTAGTGGAGTGTTTGCACTCGTGGCTAGTCTTTACATAACGTATTTTTTTGACGACCCTAGCTCTATGGCGGCAGAGTCTACGTTGCTTCCGCAGGACATCGGACAAGCATTACAAGATATCGCGATTAACGCGACGAGTTACAAAATTTTCGTAAGAACCGGCAGGCATTTTCGTGCTGAAGTTCTTCCTGTACTCATTCAGCGGGCGCGAAAATCTAGACACCCAATTCAGATTGAAGTCGTCTTGTTGGATTTTCGTGATGAAGAGATTTGCAATCGCTACTCCAATTATCGTAGCACTACATCTTTTGACAGCAAGCTTTGGAATACAAGTTATGTACAGCAAGAGGTTCTGGCAACTATTCTCGCGCTTATTAGGGCCTCCAATGAAAACGTAGGATTGGTGAGTATTCATTTGTTTCTAAGTAAAAGATTATCTATCTTTCGCATAGAAGGCTCATCTGATGAAATCCTGGTGACTCGTGAGGACCCAAAAGACCCAGCTTCGCGCTACAGGCGCGCACACCGCGACTTTGCGGCTTTTGTTACTGAGTTTACGTGGATTCGCGACGATTCTTTTCAAGTAGTCAATGCCAGTACAGGGGCTCTGCCGGCTACAGTCGTTGAGATTTTTGGTGAGGATTTGAATGTGATAAATCAAATAGCTGGTGCTACGGCTTTCACTAAAGCATCTTCACCCTATGCCCGTTAATCGTAGTTTCTTACTCAGCCGAGACCAGCTACGTTCAGCTTCTGAATCGGTACTTCAAAACATGGTACTAACTTGGTTAGAGCGGGTCAATCCGACTTGTCTTTTGCACCCGCACGGCTTTTACGTCGCGCTGCTGGGTAGAAATGAAGTAGAAGAGTGGCGTTTCCACTTTTGGCCCAGCACTTTCCGAACTACTCTTGGCATGCCTGCCAATATTCACACGCATGATCGCCACGTTGAGAGTCGTATTTTGCAAGGGCAGCTTACTAATATTTTATATGACGTTCCCGAAACTTTAGTTGGAGGGCAGCCCATTTATAGCGTTAGATATGAAGGTGATCGTTATTTGTCCGGTACTTCAAACTGTCTATACAAATCGAATACCCGAGGCCTTCCCGTAATTCAACAGAGTGTTACCATGAAGCGCGGGGACTTTTATCAAGTTGAGCGGCATGCCTATCATGAGGCGGTGGTTCCTGATCAGCTTGCCACGGCCACTTTAGTTTGCATGCATTCTCAGTCCGCTGGGGAGGTACGCGTCGTAGGCGTTGATGGATATCCTGAAACGGTCAGCTTTCAAAGGAGTCAGGTTAGAGCGGACACATTTACAAAGCTCCTTTTTCTTTGATACTCATTAAAAATGTGAAATTCGGATGGGCTAATAGCTAGGCAGTGACCGGTCTTACTTGGTGACCTTTTTCTCTGCAAATGGTAAAGGTTTGTCGAGGTCAGTCAGTGAGAGCCCTCTACGCGTCGCGTTGTGAGCCCAGCGCACGAACTGCTCAAGAAGCTGGTTGTTTTCAAGCGTGAGCCGCTCTACGCGCCTCTCCAGCTCGCGTATTCGCTCTGCGGATAGTGACATGGCGACATTGCCATAGCCCCCGCGAGGGGCGCTGTCATGCACCCTATCTTTGGCCAGATCCCAGGCAGCTTTGATCCTCGGCTGACGGAGCATTGCTACCTTGGTATAGGTGTGGCCTATCTCCACTGCCAGCACGGCTAGATAGCGATCCCAAGTGAGCTTGCCGGACCAGCCATCAAGCAGCAAGACAGCCTTGTCGATGTCTTTGTCGGTGAGCTTAGGGGCACCCATTAGAAGAACTCCAGATCAAGTAGGGTTTTCAAGTCGTCAGCGGACTCATCTTCAGGCTCAACGGCATTGACGATGCGTACCGCCTGAGCAAGCCCCGTTTTGGATTGAGAGTGCTCTGGAGGGGGAAGCGTTATAAGCGTTCCATCAGGCGTTTCAGGGTCTGTCAGGAGTTTAAGAACGAGCTTCCAGCGTTGCAGGCGAGCTTCGTTGTGCTTGATCCAGCGGGATGCCCCAGGCTCCCCACTCTCCAAGGCTTGCCTGGCCATCTGAAGAGCTTTCTCATGGATCTCGGTCTGGTATCTCGCCTCAGCTAGATGCTTGGCGTCACCTTTCACAACGGCATGCTCTCCGCACATGGTGCAGTCCTTATCCTTCGGGCAAGGTGTCAGCGCGTAGTCGTGCCGGCAGATGCCGTACCGAGTGCTATGGATGGCTCCCAGTTCGATCTTAAGAGCCTGGCTGTGCGTTAGACCGTTGTTCGCTGCCATAGCCCTAGCCTTGTCGGCTATGGGGCCTTGAACGCTCAGATCAGGGCCGTTATCGCCAAGCTTTGTGTAAGCCTCGATGAAGGCCTCTTGCGGGAGATGGTCATACCAGGCGTTTTGTGTGACGTGCTTCCTGCCAGACCAGAAGGCGATCAGGGATTCCGACAAATGCTTGGACTGGGCAAGTGTGTTCAGCAGATGCCTGAACTGATGAGTGGTGATGGCGATAGGGCTGCCATCCTTGTGCTTCATCCCATTACGCGAGAACACGGTCACCCCGCCTGGGTTTGCGCCAAGCTGGTGGTTCAGCATGTTGGTGGTGATCGTGAAGGGTACGTTCATGTTGGCCTCTACGTTCGGCCTCAGGGCGTGCTCTGGAATCAAAAACAACGCTTCCTGCCACATCAAGCCTGATGTCCCGTCCAGAATCGGGAATGTCGCCGGCAGCTTTGCCAGAACGGTTTGCTCGAGGGAGTCCCAGCTAAAAAGGGAGGCGCCCCTCGCGCCGCTCTTTTCGCCTAGGCGCTCGGGATCATGTGTTTTCTGCCCTATTGGTTCGAGACCAACCCTTCGGGCGTGACCGCTCTGAACAGCAGTTTTTCTACCCAGGATGAGACTTGCTTCACGCAGAGTAAGCGGCTGGCCTCGCAGGTGCTCAAAGCCGGGTGGCAGGTAAAGTTGGCCAGGGTTTTCTGCATACCACTTCGCTGCTATGCGCGCACTGTCACCCAGCTCAGTAAAGAATTTCACGGCCTCTTTAGCGATCTCTTCCGATGCATCCGAGGTAGAAAATTTAGTCATTGGAGAGCCTCCTTTTGCAGGTCTCCAAGACATCCCCATGATCTCGCCTTCATCTCCTTGCGCAGATGTAATGCAGTCGACAGGTAGTGTCAGTATTTCTGATACCCGGCTGGGTGCGAACATTGCCAGAGAAACGAAACCTGTGACGATTTTGTCAGCCAGGTTTTGCGATTCATGGTGGATCTTCGCCAGATCCAGAATTGATTGAATGTGCGGGAGTTTAGAGGTGTTTTCCTCTCGCAATGTTGGATCGAGACGGTCATTTCTGACTGGCTGCTTGTAGGGTATCGACGACTTCCACGACAGGTTGTGGTTAACCAGTCTTGAGGGAATGATTATGTCGGCAACAATTCGTTCCAGGCATCTGCCAACGTTCCAAGCATCCTTAAAGCGTGCCCGGAGGATATCCGAGGCCCCATCCAATATGTTTGCATTTACTCTGGTTACACAGGGCTCCAAGTCTGCGTCCAGCAATGATTGCTCGATGGCTTGCAGGGCATAAAGAAAACGCCGGTACTCTTGGAGCTTAAAGCGGCGCATAATTTCACTGAAGGTCGACTTGGCAAAATCAAGAAACGGCGCGTCAAAGGGAATGGCGACGACAGACTTACTGCCCGATTTGTCCCTTAGTGATTTGAAATGGGCGATTTTCTTGGTTCGTCCTTGGTTTCGGCCAATCAAAAAAGTCGAAATATCCCAGCTATTGTCCGCCCAAACAATATTGCTGAACGGGCAGTTTTCTGCCGCATGGCTGTTGAACTCAAATAGGTTTTGCTTGGCTGTGAGATCGGCTTTGCCAGCAAAATAAACTAAGTCACCCATTGATATTGTTCCCCTTCATGGCGCGCTTTGAGTCACGGGCGATAATAATTTCATTGATTGCTGACATGGCGTTGTGGTTGATCTGGCGAATCCGATCATCTGTTTCCATATCCTGCTCGGCCCTCAGCGAGTCCATCAATGTCTCCCAGGGCGCGTCTATCAGCGGCTCAAAGTGATGGCAGTACAGGCAGGCAATGGGCGCGTTCTGGTGGCACTCAGCTCGGGTGCCGCAAGCGCCCACTGTCTGGCCTGTGAGGCGCAGGAAGTCCGCAATGACGGACGCATCATCGCCAGCTCGCGACGACTCGTCCAAAGACGAGATTAGGCGCCCCTGGAAGGCTCTAGCAAAGAACTCCATCTCCTTTCCAACCGCCTGACGGATCGGGTTCTGAAGTTGTGGCATGGAGGCACGATAGAACTGGATACAGCTAGTGCTACGGTGCGTCAGGAGCCTTGCAACTTCAAAGTCGGAAGCTCCGTGGGCCAGTGCTCGTGTGGCTAGCGTGTAGCGGAAGCGATAGGGCGTAACTGGTATGCGTTGCTCCAGCCGATCTGAATAGGTATCCAGCTGGTTCAAGGTTGTTACCAGCTGCCGGCTAATAGAGCGCGGAGTGCCGCCAAAAAGCTTGGAATCGCTGGTTTTTTCTTTGCGGCTATCTAGGTAACTTATCAAGCACTCAGCCAAAACGGTTGGGGCGCGCCTTAGCCAATATTCTGGTTTGCCCCCGCCCTCACCTTTGGCAAGAGGGATTCGCAAAGTTACTTCTTTTCCCTCTGCTCCCTCGGAGATCTGCACGTCGGATCTAACCATCCGCGAAACTTGCACAGGGCGAATTCCTGTGCCCATAAAGAACCATGCGAGAGTATATTTTTCTTGGTTTACCGTGCCTTCTGAATATGCGTAGTTGAGTTTGCTATGGATACTGCTCAGCTCTTGATCGGTCAGTGCTCCCCTTGCTGGATCGTTTGTTATAAGGGTGAAATACGCGCCATTACCCCTTTCTTCCCATTTGTGATCATTGTTTAAAAAATCTATAACTTCGGGGGACATGCCATTCAGACGCTGATCTTTAATGCGCCTTAGCGCTGGTGTGATAAAGGCTATGTAGCCGGGTATTTTTGAGATTAAGCCGACATGCTTTATTTGGACGTAATCTACCTGCCCAAAGCCTTCTATGGAGAACCACGTTCGAAGTGCAATTGTGATGGCGGCGTTATATTGCAGGCTGTGCGTAGAGAGGGTTCCGCACAAGACCTTAAATAGCGCTTGGTGAAACGGATTTTCTTTATTCAATATGTCCATGTGCAGGAGTACTCCTATTCCGTCGCTGTTATATACGCGGAACGGTTCTCCCATTTTGATATCGACGATCCTACCGTCTAGCAAAGCCAACGTGGTTGATGTGGATGTCGCGACATCGCTTTGTTGGACTAGCATTTGGTCATTTATCATTTTTGCTCCGGCCTGCCGCTATTTCGTTGGCCAGTTCTTCTGCGATTTTATCCGACTTCAGTCTGATGGTTCTGCGCGAATAGCGAGCAGCCATTTGGGAGTCCTTCTGCCATCCATTCAAGCGGTTTCTTATTTGCTCTTCTTCATTTTTGGAAATCCGCTTATCGGGAGCGGCCTCATCAACCTTCCTACTGAACCTGTCATTCCAAGTTCTTCTCAGGGCGTGTGGAGCAAAATTTTCAGGCAGATCGTGCGCCTTCTTTCTAGCAGTTCTGAAAATGAGATTGATTGTGTCTGCGCAGATGTGCCCACCCTGGGCGGTGGTGAAAAGGTAGCCATGAGTCCGCGCCTTGGCAGGGATTTTTGACCAGTACTCAAGGACGAAGTGGTGGAAGGCAAGAGCTGTTTGACTGGAGATCGGAACCGTTCGAGCCAGAGTCTTGGAAACCCGAATGCGCACCCGGTTTCGTGAGTAGCTGACGTCTTCAACCTTCACGAAGCGTAATTCACTCCTCCGCATGCCGTTGTCGGACAACATTCGGTACACCAAATGATTTCGGTGCTTGATGAAGTCCGTACTGAACGGGTTAAGCTCCGAGACGGGGTGGAAGATTTCGTCTGCTACCGCCATCGTTACCTCATCCATACCCTCCAGCGCGTCGCTCTCATCCGAGTTGCTTACCTTTGGGATCAGCGCCTTCAGGCGTCGTACGGAAATGTGTTCGGCCTTATCTCTCGAGGTTCCTGGGGCTGGGCGCGATAGATTTTGCTCAACTTTCGCTAGCTGGAACTCAAGGAAGGCCGCAACGGTACGGATACGATAGGCACCCTCTTGGGCGGAGCAGGTTTTGAGTTCTAAAGCCCTCTGATGGAATCCGCCTCGGATCAGTTCAAGCCGAACAACCTGTGATGGCAAATCTTCCCGGTTCATGGCTAGCTCACGATCTTGCGAAGCCCTGTCCAAGCGAAGGAAGAAGGCTAGATCCTCGCATTGTTCAATGGAAAGGAAGTCTTCTGAGCCGAGAGCTGCATCCAGATCAAGCTTTCTGTCAGAGGCCCACAGATAGGCCACGCCTAAAGCCCTGAGCGCTTTCTTGATCGTTGCTGGAGAGGAACCGATATCGCGGTACTTGAACGTTACGTAGACGTTGGGGAGGAAGAGCGGGCTGCCTTGGTCATCAACCAAGACAGCCATCTCTATTCCATCCGAAGGAGTGAATGAACGAATGGAAAAGGTACGCAATGTATATGTTTCCTCGTCATTATGTGTAATGGCGAAGAGTATAGATCCTAAATATACACCCTGTAAATCGCGAAATTCCGGTTTTACAAGGGTTACAGGCAGTAACTCTATTAACAAGTATACGTTTACAAGTATATCGTGGTCACTGGCACGCCTCGCAATCGGGCTCATCAATCGCACACGCCTTTGGCACTGGAGCAGGGCCAGCCGGTGCAGCGGCGGTAGGCGCATTGCCACTTGATACGGCGTTCAACTTGCCAGTGGTGACGGTCGACTTCTCGGTGCTGGTAGCGGCCAGGGCGCGGAGGTAATAAGTGGTTTTCAGGCCACGGTACCAAGCCATGCGGTAAGTCACGTCCAGCTTCTTGCCGCTGGCGCCGGCAATGTACAGGTTGAGTGACTGCGCTTGGTCGATCCACTTCTGGCGGCGGCTGGCGGCTTCGACGATCCACTTGGTTTCCACTTCAAAGGCAGTGGCGTACATGGCCTTGAGGTCGTCCGGGATGCGATCGATCTGTTGTACCGAGCCATCGTAGTACTTGAGGTCGTTAACCATGACCGGGTCCCACAGGTCGCGGGCTTTCAGATCGCGAACCAGATAGGGGTTGATCACGGTGAACTCGCCAGACAGGTTCGATTTAACGTACAGGTTCTGGTACGTGGGTTCGATCGACTGTGATACGCCAGTGATGTTAGCGATGGTCGCGGTCGGCGCGATGGCCATGATGTTGGAGTTGCGGATGCCTTTCTTGGCACGCGCACGGACCGGCTCCCAGTCCAGCGTGGTGCTGCGGTCCACTTCAATGTATTTGGCGCCGCGTTGCTCGGTGAGGATGTCGAGCGAGTCATAGGGCAGGATGCCTTTGGACCAGAGTGAACCTTCAAAGCTAGAGTAGCTGCCGCGCTCGTCGGCCAGGTCACAGGAGGCCTGGATGGCGTAGTAACTGATGGCTTCCATCGACTGGTCAGCGAAGGCGACGGCCTCGTTCGAGCCATAGGCGATGTGCTGCAGGTACAGAGCATCCTGAAAGCCCATGATGCCGAGCCCAACCGGGCGATGCTTGAGGTTGGAGTTCTTGGCCTGCGGCACCGAGTAGTAATTGATGTCGATGACGTTATCCAGCATGCGCACGGCGGTGTTGACGGTGCGCTCCAGCTTAGCGTTATCTAGCTTGCCGTCGGTGATGTGATGCACCAGGTTGATCGAGCCCAAGTTACACACGGCGATCTCGTCAGCAGACGTATTCAAGGTGATCTCGGTGCACAAGTTGGAGCTGTGAACCACGCCAGCGTGCTGCTGCGGGCTGCGCAGGTTGCAGGCATCTTTGAAGGTCAGCCAAGGGTGGCCGGTCTCAAATAGCATGCTGAGCATCTTGCGCCACAAATCGGCGGCCTTGATGGTTTTGTGCAGTTTGACTTTACCGTACTCGATCAGCGCTTCGTAGTACTCGTAACGCTCTTCGAAGGCCTTGCCGGTCAGGTCGTGCAGATCGGGTACGTCGGATGGCGAGAACAGGGTCCACTGACCGTCTTCAAATACACGCTTCATGAACAGGTCAGGAATCCAGTTGGCGGTGTTCATGTCGTGCGTGCGGCGGCGGTCGTCACCGGTGTTTTTGCGCAGTTCCAGAAACTCTTCGATATCCAGGTGCCAGGTTTCCAGATAACCGCACACTGCGCCTTTGCGCTTGCCGCCCTGGTTTACCGCAACCGCGGTGTCGTTGACTACCTTAAGGAAGGGCACAACACCCTGCGATTGACCGTTGGTGCCTTTGATGTAGGCTCCCATGGCGCGCACGGGCGTCCAATCGTTACCCAGGCCACCAGCAAACTTGGACAGCATGGCGTTGTCGTGGATCGCGTGATAAATGCCCGATAGGTTGTCGGGTACGGTAGTCAGATAGCAGCTAGAGAGCTGCGGTCGCAGGGTACCGGCGTTGAACAAGGTTGGCGTGGAGGCCATGTAGTCGAAGCTGGAGATCAGGTTGTAAAACTCGATGGTGCGTGCGGTTCTGTCCTGCTCTTCAATCGCGAGGCCCATGGCAACGCGCATGAAGAAGATCTGGGGCAGCTCAAGGCGTGTGCCTTCATGGTGCAGGAAGTAACGGTCGTATAGGGTCTGCAGGCCGAGATAACCGAATAGCTGGTCACGGTTATGGTCGATAGCTGCACCCAGTGCTTCTAGGTCGTAGTCACCGAGCTTGGCGTCGAGCAGTTCGTAACCGATACCGGCTTTAATGTAGACCGGAAGGGTTTTGGCATACAGCTCGGCCATGTCGCTGTGGGTCGCGCTGGTGGCCACGCCCAGATGCCCCAGGGCTTCTGCGCGCAGGTTGTCGAGCAGCAGGCGGGCGGTTACCTGGCTGTAGTTAGGCTCGCGTTCAACCAGGGTGCGGGCGGTCATGACCATGGCGGTGTTGACGTCGAGCTGGGTCACACCGTCGTAAAGGTTCTTCAGGGTTTCTTGCTCAATGTGATTGGCGTCTACTTCAGCCAGCCCAGCGCAAGCTTCTTTAATCACAGTGCGCAGACGGCCCAGGTCGAGCGGTTGGCGGGTGCCGTCAGACAAAGTAACTCGAATACTGGGGTGGGCATCTGCCGGTGCGGTGGCTTGGCGCTCTTGGCGCTGGCGGGCGTGCTCATCACGGTAGAGTACGTAGCTGCGGGCGATCTTCTGCTCGCCTGAGCGCATCAGTGCCAGCTCGACCTGATCTTGAATCTCTTCGATGTGCAGGGTGCCGCCGGAGGGCAGGCGGCGCTTGAAAATGGCGCTGATGGTGTCGGTCATTTCATCGACGGTTTGGCGAATGCGCGAGGAGGCCGTTGCCTCAGCGCCTTCCACGGCTAGAAACGCCTTGGTCATGGCTATGCGGATTTTGTCGTCCGTATAGGGGACTAGCGTTCCGTTACGCTTGATGACGCGGAGTTGGCCCGGGGCGCTCATGTTCAGGTCGTTCTGGTGATCGCCCTCTGCATGCACGGGGGTGGCGAGGGTGGCGCTGGAAGAGGATGAAACGTGCATGACTGGCTCCTTTGTCGTCACTAACACAATATGTAGTAGATGCTTCTGAAGGCTTGTCAGCATGACTCGGCCTCGCAACACCCGAATACGGCATGGTTTCAGCGCTTGACGCAAGCTTGGTTGTTGTGCGTCATAACCATATATATGGTTGCTTGAAACGGTATTGGCACAAGATAGTGTGCATTCCGAGATGTGGCAAGGCGATTTTTTAACTGTTTTTTTGGCGCAAAGGGTTGACCCGCTTGCGCAACGAGTCAGGGCGCTGCCTGCAGGGTTTTAAGCCAAAACACTAGATGTTGTGATTTATGTGAGCTATGCCACAGGTTGCGGCTTGCTAGTCGCAAAATACTGTTGCAGGACTGCTGTCTGTAGGTTGCCCCAGTGCTGTCTCGCCGGTGTTACAATCGCGCACCAATTGCGGTCAGTAGTCATGGCAAGGTGGTGGGATGGAAACAGATAGTGGCACTATTTTGATTGTCGAAGACGATCAAAAACTGGCGGGCCTGATCAGTGATTTCCTGCAGCAGCAGGGGCTTTCGGTCGAGCATGAAGCAGATGGCGGCTCGGCAGTACAGCGTATTCTGGATACGCAACCGGCATTGGTAGTACTGGATCTGATGCTCCCAGGTGAAGATGGTTTGTCCATTTGCCAACGGGTGCGCGAAGCGGGCTTTGCGCGGCCGATTCTTATGTTGACGGCCCGTAGCGAAGACCAGGACCATATTCACGGCTTGGAGCTGGGCGCGGATGACTATGTCACCAAGCCAGTACGCCCGCAGGTGTTGCTCGCGCGTATTCGTGCCTTGCTGCGCCGTTCTGTCGAGCCTGAAGCCAGCGGAGCCACGCCAAGACTGAACTTTGGCAATCTGCTGATCGACAACGATCGGCGTGAAGCCTGGTTGAGCGATAATCTGATCGAGCTAACGGGCGCGGAGTTCGATTTGCTTTGGCTGCTGGCTAGCAATGCAGGTCGCATTCTTAGCCGCGAGGAGATCTTCGTCTCGTTGCGCGGTATTGAATACGATGGCCAGGATCGCTCTATTGATGTGCGCATCTCGCGTATTCGTCCCAAAATTGGCGACGATCCCGACATTCCGCGCATAATCAAAACGGTCCGTAGTAAGGGCTACCTGTTCGTCGCACCGGGCCCAGATCAGCAGTGAACTCCATTTTTATCCGCATTTATGGCGGCATGTTATTGGTGTTGATTGCCGTATCTTGCCTCGCGTTGATCAGCATTCGTATGGTCAACGATGTGCGCGCAGAAGACTACCGCGAGCGCATGGCCACCGGCACTTTCCGCCTGATGGCCGACAACCTTGAACCTATGGATACCGCCGAGCGCCAAAAAGCGCTGGCGGTCTGGTCGCGGCTGATCGGCGTGCCGTTGGAGCTTAACTCCCTTGATTCCTTAGGCATGGAAGCCAGTAGCTGGTCGCGATTGATTCGCGGCCGCGTGATGGTGCGGGCAAGGGGGCCAGGGGATGTGCGGGTGTTTAGTCTGGTTGATCTGGCGGACGAGGTGGTGTTGACCGCCGACATTCAACGTATATCTGAACAGTTGGGCCGCGCCACCCTGTTTCTGATCGCCGATGAACTGGTGCGCCATCCAGACTCCGAGATGCCGCGCTGGTTGTCTGAGCTAAGGCGTGACAAAGGCTTCGGTTATCCACTGCGCTTGACCCGGCTGGGCGAGGCAGACCTGGATGCCGACCAGCTTCGCAGGCTAGACGAGTTTGACACAGTGCTGAGTTTGGGCCCGGAAGGCAACTCGGTCATGATGTATATGAAGATCCCTGACACCGAGTGGCTGTTGAGCATGGGTCCGGTTTATCAGATGCAGGATTATCCAACAGAAATGTTGCTGATTACTGGCCTGCTGGCGCTCTCCCTCAGCGGCTTGTTGATTTACCTGCTGGTGCGGCAGTTGGAACAGCGTTTAATGAATCTGGAGTCGGCGGCTTTGCACATTACCCGCGGCAATCTGGATGCCCGTGCCGAGGTGATTGGTAACGATTCGGTAGGCAGTCTGGCGCGTGCTTTTAACGATATGGCGCGACACCTGCAACGGTTGATGAACATTCAGCAGGAGATGATCGGCGCTATCTCCCACGAGCTGCGTACGCCCGTGGCGCGTCTGCGCTTCGGTCTGGAAATGGTGGAGACCGCTGACAACGAAGCGGCGCTGAAGCGTTATCTGGATAGCATGGACGGCGACCTGACCGAGCTCGATAAACTGGTCGATGAAATCCTTACCTACGCACGGCTGGAGCAGGGCGCACCGGCGCTGGTGTTGGAACCGGTGGATGTGCCGTCCGTGGTTGAGCAAGTATTGGCTGAGCTGGCACCCATCAACCCGCAAGTGCGGATTGAGCACAATGATCGGTCACGCGGGCGAGCAGCTTGGGTGGATGCAGAAAAGCGCTATTTGCACCGTGCGATAACTAATCTTGTAAGCAACGCCGCACGTCACGCCACCAGCCGGGTGCAAGTCAGTACACGTGTGTTGGGCGGGCGGTGTCGCATCATAGTAGAGGACGATGGTCCGGGCATTCCCGAGGCCTACCGAGAGCGTATCTTTACGCCTTTTCTGCGACTAGACGATAGCCGCACACGAGCGTCCGGTGGCTATGGTTTAGGCCTGTCGATCGTGCGCCGAGTAGCTTATTGGCACCGCGGACATGCGGGCGTAAAAGCGTCGGAAGGGCTCGGCGGAGCGGCTTTTGAAATCGATTGGCCGCTACGCCGACAGTAGGTCTCACACGCGTTTAACTCAGGCCTGATGACCGTTGACTAACAACCGGAATGCAGTAGCGGCAGGGGTCGGGTCAGGTTTGCGGGCGCAAATCAGGTCGCAATAAATCGCACCTTCACCGATTTTGACGATGTATAGAGCCAGGCTTTCGGCATCCATCTCAGGATTGATCTTGCCGGCTTTGATCTGCTCGTCGAACATCTTGCGCCAGGTTTCCATCAGACGCTCGTGCAGGCCTGATACGCGAGAGGTCAGTAGCTGCAGACCCCACTGCGGTTCAGCCTGCAGGAAGTCATGCATGGGCTTGGCATTAATCAGCGCAATATTGATATCTGTGTATATCTGGGTCAGGTAATCGATACCGTCTAGTTCGGGGGTTTGGTCGGCACGGGCAATCGCCTCATCATAGATACGCTTGTATAGCGACCAGAGAATCTCACCCATCAGCAGGTCTTTGTTACCGACCCAGCGCATCAGCGTTGCACGGCCGATGCCCAGCTCTTCGGCGAGCAGCGACAGATTCAAACGGCGCCCCTCAAGCCACCAACTGCGCGCCATGCGAAAAGCGCTAAGCGGAGTGGCACGTTCGTCGGACTTGCGTTTGGATAGTGCCATCGCCAAGGGCGTCTGCTGCGTGCTCATTGTTATACCTGCCTAGCCAGTGTGACTCTTGTTATGAGTCAAGTATGGTAACAACTGCGATACCAAGAATGAAAGTGTCCCGATGGTGAATCAGACAGTATTCATGGGTAAATACGACTTTATGCTCATTTTTTGTGCATTTTTTAACTTGATGAGCGGTGGAGGCTGGTAGCAGGTTTGTTGTTTCAGATTGATTTGTATCGGGGTTGGACAAAGAAGCGAAAGCGATAACCGGCTGGCCGAAGAGGTTTAACTCACCCGCCAGGCTGGCATCACCCTGCCTTCAAGTTTGTCGCGCGGCTATCCCCGACCAATAAAGGGCATTTTGGTCGCCATGATGGTCATGAACTGAATATTGCTCTCCAGCGGTAGCTCGGCCATCTGCACCACCGCTTGCGCCACGTGCTCTACATCCATCACCGCTTCTACAGCGATCTCACCGTGGGCTTGCGGTACGCCGCGTTGCATGGGTGCTGCCATATCAGTTGCGGCGTTGCCGATGTCGATCTGACCGCAGGCGATGTTGTACTTACGACCGTCGAGTGAGGTGGATTTGGTCAGGCCGGTCATAGCGTGTTTAGACGCCGTGTAAGGCGCGGAGTTGGGGCGTGGCGCGTGGGCTGAGATAGAGCCGTTGTTGATGATACGGCCGCCCATCGGGCTTTGGGCCTTCATCAGTTTGAAAGCCTGCTGGGTACAGAGAAAGGCGCCGGTCAGGTTGGTGTCTATGGTCGCACGCCAGTGTTCGAATGCGACATCTTCGAGTGGCACTGGCGGCGCGCCGGTGCCTGCGTTGTTGAACAACACATCGAGGCGGCCAAAGTGGTCTCGCGTTTGGGTAAACAGTGCAGCAACAGACTCAGGGTCGCGCACGTCGCACTCGATCAACAAAGCATTGTTTGCCTGAGAACCTGCATCCTCGAGGGACGTCTTTAGAGTGCTCAAGCGGCGCCCGGTCATGACAACCCGATACCCCGTGCGCAGCAGGGCCAGAGCCGTAGCGCGGCCAATACCACTGCCTGCACCGGTAACTAATGCAACCTTATTAACTTGCTCTGTCATTGCAGCACTCCTGTGATTTATTTTGCTGCAAGCATACAACAGGCAATAGTGCTGATCTGTCGCCATTGAGACAGGCGCGGGCATGAAAAAGCGGCGAACTAACAGGTAGTTCGCCGCTGATCTGCCGCTTTCGGGGCTGTTATGTTAGGCCGGTGTTGATACTACTTAGTTGATGCCTTTGCGGCGCACGGTCCAGCTGCGGTCGGAGCACAAATCACAGTTATTGCCGTAGAACGTGTTTTCGGCACCTTGGTCGTCCATCAGCTGATAGCGGAACCACGCGGTTGAAGGCCCACGGAAGTCACCGGCGTTGCCGATGGGTTCGAAGTGGCTGGCGCCACGTAGCTCACCCCAAAATACCGGTACGTTTGCGCGGTTATAAACCGGCAGTGCATTCAATGTCGGTGCGGCGATGGTATCGAAGCTGCCGGACATCAGGAACATGGGTCCGTTTTGATTACTTTGTGAAGAGCTGCGATGACCTAAACCGATGGTGTATGGCTGAAAGGGTGCAGTCGCTTTAATGCGATTGTTTTGACCAGCCATGATGGTTCCGCCGCCGCCTTGCGAATGTCCGGCTGCGCCAATGCGGTTTACATCAAGCTTGCCGGCATAGGTGCCAGAGCTGCGGTTGTTTTGGTCCACTAGGTAGTCGACGCAATTGAGCATGTCCTGACCGGAACCGGCGTTGGAGGTGTTGGCCGCGATAACCACAAAGCCATGGCTGGCCCAATGGTTTAGTAGCGAGCGATAGGTCGTCGGTGACGCGCCAGTACCATTACCCCACACGATGATCGGATGCTTGCGGCCACTTGCACCCAGAGTGCTGGGGCGAAATACGGTGCAGCTAAAACCAGCACTACCGCTGGTGGTAGAGAATGAACCGCCAGAACTGAAGTTAGACACGCCAGGGAATCCGGTACCGGTTGGGTTGCTGCTGCCACCACCGCCACCTGGGTTGGTTGCCAGGGCGGCAGAAGATATGGCGAGACCAAGGGCTACGGCTGCGATTTTGATTGCAGGTGCGTTCATTGGGGAATTCCTTTTTCAGTGCATTTTTTTTGTATTGGGCGGGTCAAGCCTGTTGCGTGGCTCAATCACGCTGAAGAATCACCATAGTTATTCTGTTTGTTGAATAAACTCGCCTATTCGGGGGGGCTGTAAAAAAGTGAAGCGGAATGCGACTGCGAGGTGGCTTGACTGATGTGCTATAACCTTATGAATCCGCTTGGATTGCTGGGTGATTGCGGGCTTTATTGGTCAGTGCCGTATTAGGTGAATTTCACCCGAATGGGTTTTGCGCCGGTATAAAAAAAGCGGAGCAAACTGGGTTTGCTCCGCCTCCATTACGCTTGCTTCTTAATTTCAGTTGATACCTTTGCGGCGAACAGTCCAGTTGCGGTCGGAACACAGACCACAGTTGCTGCCATAGAAGGTGCTTTCGGCTGCCTGATCATCCATCAGCTGGTAACGGAACCATGCAGTGGACGGGCCACGGAAGTCGCCGGCATTACCAATCGGCTCAAAGTGACTCGCACCGCGTCGCTCACCCCAGAACACGGGCACGTTGGCACGGTTATACACCGGTAGCGAGTTCAATGTGGGAGTGGCAATGGTGTCGGAGCCGCCAGATATCAGGAACATGGGACCGTTCTGGTTGCTTTGAGATGAGCTGCGGTGACCAAGGCCGATGGTGTAAGGCTGGAAGGGTACAGTGGCTTTGATGCGGTAGTTCTGGCCGGCCATAATGGTACCGCCGCCGCCCTGCGAGTGACCGGCTGCGCCAATGCGGTTGAGGTCCAGCTTGCCAGCGTAGGTGCCGCTGCTACGGTTGTTCTGGTCTACCAGATAGTCTACGCAGTTGAGCATATCCTGGCCGGTGCCGGCGTTGGAGGTGTTAGCCGCGATGACCACGAAGCCCTGGCTCGCCCAGTGGTTCAGCAGTGCCGAGTAAGTGCTGGGTGACGCACCCGTGCCATTACCCCAGGTAATGATGGGATGCTTAAGTCCGTTAGCGCCGAGGGTACTGGGACGATACACGGTACAGCTAAAGCCAGCGCTGCCACTGGTGGTGGAAAAAGAGCCGCTAGAGCTGAAGCTGGAAACGCTGGGGAAGCCGGTGCCGGTTGGATTGCTGCCGCCACCACTACCGCCACCGCCGGGATTCGTTGCTAATGCGGCAGAAGAAATTGCCAAGCCTAGGGCCACCGCTGCGAGCTTGAGTGCAGGTGCTTTCATTGAAGTATTCCTTTTATCGATGCATTATTTTTGTACTGGGCGAGTCAATCCAGTTGGCTGGATAAGGCACGCTGGAAATGAACGATAGTTATTATTTTTGCTAAATAAACTCGCCTATTTGGGTGTCAGAAAAAGTTGTAATTTTATTGGCGGGAGGCTGGTTGCGTGGGAAGTGCGCTGTAACTTTATGATCTTGTTTGTGTTGCTGGTTTTGTTGCGATTTATTAGTAATATCTTTTTGTAGAAATCACCCGCATGGGGATCGTTTTTTTATAAAAAAAGCGGAGCACATGCAGCGTGCTCCGCTTTAGTTATGCTTTCAGCTTTAACTTAGTTAATGCCTTTGCGACGAACTTCCCAATCGTTGTCGGTGCAGAGATCACAGTTGCTGCCATAGAACAGCTCGCCAGCCGCAGCGTCATCCATCAGGTGATAGCGAAACCAAGCGGTAGACGGGCCACGGAAATCACCGGCGTCACCGACCGGTTCAAAGTGACTGGCTCCATCCAGCTCACCCCAGAACACCGGTACGTTGGCGCGATTATAGACCGGCCGTGAGTTCAGGCTGGGCGTGGCGATAGTGTCGCTGCTGCCGGACATCAGGAACATTGGGCCGCTCTGGTTGCTTTGCGAGGAGGTGTTGTGGCCCAGGCCGATGGTGTAAGGCTGGAAGGGTGCGGTTGCCTTGATGCGCGAGTCTTGGCCAGCCATGATGGTGCCGCCGCCGCCCTGTGAGTGGCCCGCGGTACCAACTCGATTCAAGTCGAGTTTGTTCGCGTAAGTTCCTGAGCTACGGTTATTTTGTGTGGTCAGATAATCCAGGCAGTCGAGCATTTCCTCACCACTCCCGGCATTTGACGTGTTAGCCGCGACCACCACGAAGCCCTGGCTAGCAAAATGCTCCAGCAGATCAGCGTAGGTGCTGGGTGATGCACTGGTGCCGTTGCCCCACAGTATGATGGGGTGCTTGAGGCCATTGGCGCCCAGAGTGCTGGGACGGAACACAGTACAGCTGGAGCCGGCGCTGCCATCAGTAGTGGAAAACGAGCCGGTAGCGGCAAAGTCGCTTACGCCGGGGAAGCCAGTGCCAGTTGGATCGCTGCTGCCACCGCCGCCGCCACCTGGGTTGGTTGCGAGTGCTGCGGATGAAAGGGCCATGCCCAGAGCGAGGGCAGTCAATTTGAGTGCAGATGCGTTCATGGTAGTTCCCTTGTTATTGATGTTGTTCGTTCAGTGTTATGAGCAAATTTCTAATATGCAGAACTTTGCCCGTGTTAGGACGCTAACTTTCATCGCGTGTTATTGAACTAACCTGAATGGGTGAGGTGGCAGGGTTTCGTGAAGTGGGTCCGCTTTTGTTTTGTAAGTTGTGCGGCGCGTTTGGTTTTGATTTTTAGTTTTGGCGTCGAAGTGAGCGCCACTTGATGGCTAACTGGTATCGTTTTTTTGTGTCGGTCGATTAAAGTGTCATATGTTTTTAATTTGTTCCTGTGCTGTTTTTGTTTCAAGTTAGATACCAAATCGCTTATTTTTTTCCGTTTTGTTGTGATTGCGACAAAAGCAGCGAGCAGTTCTGGCTGCTATAGGGTTCGCCTGCGAACTGCAGGATGAACTTCGGTGGTTGGCGGATGAACCTGGATAGGCTACAAATACGGCTTGTTTTATTCGCCGGGAAACCTTGATGTCTGACGATCAGTACTACTACGAACCCGCGCAGGGGCATGGCCTGCCGCACGACCCGTTCAACGCCATTATTGGACCACGGCCCATCGGCTGGATTTCCTCGCAGGATGCTGAAGGTCGCTTGAATTTGGCGCCTTACAGCTTTTTCAATGCCTTCAATTACACACCGCCGATCATTGGTTTCGCCAGTGTGGGACGCAAAGATAGCCTCAACAACATTGAGCGGACTGGCGAGTTTGCCTGGAATTTGGTTACTCGGCCGCTGGCCGAGGCCATGAATCAGAGCTGCGCTGCAGTCTCGCCGGAAGTAGATGAGTTTGAACTGAGTAACCTGACGCCGGTGGCCTCACGACGGATTGCGGTGCCCCGAGTGGCGCAGAGCCCCGTCAGCTTCGAGTGCAAAGTCACCCAGATTTTGCAGTTGCAAGGTGCCAATGGCGACACAGTTCCAACGTGGCTGGTATTGGGTGAAGTGGTGGCCGTACACATTGCCAAGGCGCTGCTCAAAGACGGTATTTACGATACTGCGGCAGCTGAACCTGTGCTGCGCGGCGGCGGCCCGGCGGACTATTTTCAGCCTGGCCCTGAGTCGCTATTTCGCATGTGGCGCCCTTCAATGAACTGAGTCGAGTACGCCCTCGCTGATGCCTCATTCGGCATACCCCCCACAAGGGGGGTAATTATTGCGGGGGTGGCTGGCTAGCATCTGAGTGATGTACAGCAAAATAATAAAGAGAACACCATGACTCATTTGATCAAGGGCATCGGCCCTTTGCTGCGTCTGGCTGGCTTGAGCCTGGCTAGCCTTAGCTGGGCGGCTACCGCACAGGCTGCCGAGGTGGATGCCGCCGCGATGCAGGCGCTAGAGACTGACGGCACAGAATGGCTGAGCTACGACCGTACCTGGGCGCAACAGCGCTTCAGCCCTTTGCAGCAGATCAACACCGATAGCGTCGAAAAGCTGGGACTTACTTGGTCGATAGATCTGGACAACAAGCGAGGATTGGAAGCCACGCCGCTTTATCACGATGGCGTGCTTTACACTTCACTGTCCTGGAGCCGCGTGATGGCGGTGGATGCGGGTACTGGTCAAATTCTCTGGAGTTTTGACCCTGAGGTAAACAAGGCCAAGGGGCGAGATGCTTGCTGTGACGCGGTTAACCGTGGCGTAGCGCTTTGGGAAGGTAAGGTCTACGTCGGCACACTCGACGGCCGCTTGATTGCTCTGGATGCAAAAACCGGTAAGCCGGTCTGGACTCAACAAACCACCGACAACAGCAAGCCCTACACCATCACCGGTGCGCCACGGGTGCTCAAGGATATGGTGTTGATAGGCAACGGGGGCGCCGAGTTTGGCGTACGGGGTTACTTCTCAGCCTATGACGCAACAACCGGTGAGTTGCGCTGGCGCTTCTACACAGTGCCGCGTGATCCGGCGCAGCCACAGGAGCACCCGGAGCTGACTGCCGCACTGGACACCTGGAGCAAGGACACCGACTGGTCGCTCGGCGGCGGTGGCACCGCTTGGGACAGCATGGCCTACGATCCTGATCTGGATCTGCTGTATGTCGGCACCGGTAATGGTTCGCCCTGGAACCGCGAGGTGCGCAGCCCTGGCGGCGGAGATAACCTGTACCTGTCGTCGATCCTGGCGCTCAAGCCAGAGACCGGCAAACTGGTTTGGCATTATCAAACGACTCCGGGTGACTCGTGGGATTTCACCGCCACTCAACAGCTGACGCTGGCTGAGTTGGAAATTGACGGTAAGGAACGCCAAGTCATCATGCAGGCGCCGAAAAACGGCTTCTTCTATGTGCTCGATCGCGCCAGTGGCGAACTGTTGTCAGCAGAGAAATTCGGTAAGGTGACCTGGGCTGAACGTGTCGATATGGCAACCGGTCGTCCGGTTGAGACAGCAGATGCGCGTTATCAGAAAGAAACGCTGGTGATGTGGCCAAGCCCGCTAGGCGCGCATAACTGGCATTCGATGTCTTTCAGCCCGCTGACCGGGCTGGTTTATATTCCGTATCAGGAGATACCCGGTACTTACTCCAACGAGGCCGGCAGCTTTGTGCGCAAGCGCGCTTTTAATACTGCCGCGGGTTCATCCGAGATCACCGAGTTGCCGCGTGAATATACGTCTGGTGCGTTGCTAGCCTGGGACCCTGTCAAGCAGGAGGCCGCATGGCGGGTTGAGCGTCCGAATCACTGGAGTGGTGGCACGCTGGTGACCGGCGGTAACCTGGTCTTTCAGGGGACTTCTGCCGGTCAGCTGGAAGCTTACAGTGCCGACAAGGGCCAGCCCCTATGGAAGTTCGATGCACAAACCGGGGTGATCGCTGCGCCTATGACCTATGAACACAAGGGTGAGCAGTATGTTGCTCTGATGGCCGGCTGGGGTGGTTCTGGTGCGCTGATCGGCGGTGACGCTGCAGTTGCGACCGGAGTGCGTAACGTTAGCCGCATGCTGGTATTCAAGTTGGGCGGAGATAAGCAACTGCCAGCCTTGGCCGCTGTGGCTGAGAGCGGGCGCACACCTGAGCCTGTAGTCGCTGCGGCGAAGGATTTGGCTGCTGGCGAGAAAATTTATTCACAATACTGTGCGGTTTGTCACGGCGTGGGCGTAGTGGGCGGCGGTGTGATACCTGACCTGCGTCACAGCACGGATGCGGTACGTGAGGCGTGGGATGCCATTGTGTTGCACGGCGCCTATCAAACCAATGGCATGGCAGCCTTTGGTGACAGCTTGAGCAGCGAAGAGGCTAAGCAAATTCGGCTGTACATCATGCAACGTGAGTACGATACCTGGCTTCAAAGCGCAAAGCAGTAAATCAGAACCGGATTCGGATTCGGGTCGGAGCGTGACCCGAAGCCGGTCTAGAGTCTTTACTCTAATATCACCAACTCTTATGATGGCTGCGTCAGCCGGTTTCCGGCGCGCTGCTTTATTTTTGCCTGCTATGCTGACCCAGAAGCGACTGGACGAGCCGCTTTTGTGAAAACAATAACAATAGATCGCGGATCAGCTTGAGGTGGCCTGCTCAAACGGCGCACTTCACGCAGCGCCCAGCGATCCGTGTTCAGCATGGATAGTTCATGAGCATAAGATTCGGTGTTCAGCAATCCGCCAAGGCTTCACCTTCGGGGCCTGGCAACGATGTCCCGCTTCTTCTTAAGACCAAGATCACGGCGCCACGGCGTGGGCGCGGGATTTTGCCGCGACCGCGGCTTGAGCAATACGCCGCGTTGCTCAACGAGCGTCGGTTAGCCATTCTTAAAGCCCCGCCGGGATTCGGCAAAACCACCCTAGCCAGTATCTGGGCCGAAGCGTTGCTTGCGCAGTCACACGCGGTGGCTTGGTTATCACTGGATGCCGAGGATAACTCGGCACAGCGACTACTGTTTTATCTGGCAGCCGCATTGAATCAAGCTAACCCGACCTTAGGGTTATCCTGTCTTGGTTTACGTGCCGAATTAACCTTTTTTTCTACCGAGACGCTGGCGAGCCTGCTGATCAATGAGCTCAGTTGTAGCAACCAGCCTATTACGCTGTTTGTTGACGATCTGCACTGCATTGATGATGTGGTGTTGGTTGAAGGGCTGCACTTTTTGCTACAGCGCGCCCCATCACATTTTCATTTGGTGTTTATCAGCCGCAACGAGCTGCCAGCAGAACTATTAACGCATTTGTACGCCGATGATTTGCTGGAAATTGGCAGTCACCAGTTGCGTTTTGAACTGGAAGAAACCCGAGACCTGTTGCGCAAAGCCGGCTATGAGCCGCAGCAATCCAGCGATATTTTGTGCATTCAGGAGTCTGCTGAGGGCTGGATTGCTGCGTTGCGGGCGTTCTTGTTGACGCCTGCTCATATGGTTGCGCGTATTACGCCGCGCAGTATCTGCAACCTTTTTGATGATGTGATTCGCCATCTGGACGAGCCAATACGACAGAATCTTTATCCTTTGGGTCTGCTGGAGAAGTTTAGTGCCGGCCTGCTAAATAGACTGTTGGGCCATCGGGCTGCCAGTGAATTGTTGGATATGCTGCAACAGCGCCAACTGTTCTTTACCGCGCTGGATCCAGAAGAGACCTGGTTCAGCCTGCACCCACTGTTTCGTGATCATCTGAAAAAAGCGTATTTGCGGCAACATGAAACCGAAGCACGTGAAGTGATGGTGCAAGCTGCGCATTGGTTTGCCGAGCGCAAACTATGGCTCGATGCGATTCGGCTGGGTTTGGAGAGCGGAGAGGTTTGGCAGGTCAAGGTGTGGATTGAGCATTGCGCTACCACCTTGGTAGAGCAAGGCGACTTCACCACGCTAGTAGTGCTCGAACAGCGCTGGAAACTACAGTCAACCGAATGCCCGCTGCCATTGAAAATGGCGCGTGCCTGGGCCATGGGATTGGCGTTAGAAAACGGTTCTGCGCACAAACTGGCTAAACAGATTGAAGCTGAACTCTGGGGTGTATCCGACAAGGGACAAAGCTCTTCCATTTACTGGGAGGTGCAAGCGCTGCAAGCTATGTTGCTGGGGCTTGCCGATCACAATATGCGTTCCGGGCCCTTAGCGAGAGCTTGCCATCGCTCTAGTGAAGCTCGGCCTTGGGTAACCAATGTATTGCTAAATTTGATGAGTGGCAGCTTGCTGCGGGAGGCAAACTGGGAAGATTTCTATCAACTGCCGCCCACTGTCGATGCGCAAGATGGCAATCGAGGTTATTTTTTGCATGAGTGTTATCGACAGTCGCTGACAGGGCTGGCGGAGGGGCTGCAAGGGCGTATCGGTTGCGCGGTTGATGGTTTGCAGGCGTTGGTGGAACGTATTGATCACAGCTTCTCGGATGGGTTAGCTACTCCCAATCCGGTGCTGCTGGCGTTGCCGAATGCGCTATTGGCGCACTTTCATTATCTGCGCGGGGATATCCAGCACGCTACGCAGTATCTGCAGGGCTGCCTGGATTACGTCAACATGGGCGGCTTTCTCGATTGTATCGCTAACGCTTTTGTTACCTCAGCCCGTTTGCAGTGGCAGCAAGGGCAGGGCGCACGGGCTCGACGCACGCTGGAGCAGATGTCGGCGCTGGCTCAACTACGAGAGTGGCCGCGCCTGCAATCCTGGGCGTTGATGGAGCGGGTAAGGATATGTCTGTTGGATAGCCGCGTGCGTGAAGCCGCCGGCTGTCTGCGGGAATTGCAGCAGATTCGCGCTATGACGCTGGATGACGGGGGGGTCGATCGTGACCAGTTTGCGCTACTGGCTGAACTATGGCTGGGGCTGAGTGGGCAGGCGGTGCGGGCTGAATTGGTTAGCGACGCGCAGACTCTGCTGGTTGATCTGCGCCGTCGCCAATATTGGCTGATGGTGGCTGAACTTGGCCTGGCACTGGGCTTTTATTTGGCGATGCAAAAGAACCGGCAAGGCGAGGATATATTGACTGAGTCGTTGGGCTTAATTCGCGACAGCGGCGCAGTGGCGTTACTACGTGATATCGGAGTTGCGCAGGCGTGTGGATCGCTTTCGGACTATATTCCGGCTGGCTGGCGTGCAGAAGTAACGGCTCTGTTTGGTCGAAGTGCAGTACTCGAAGAAGCCAGCAGCGTTTGCCCGGCTCTGTTGGCCCTGACCGTAAAAGAGCGTCAGGTGATGCAGTTGGTGGCGGAGGGTAAATCGAACAAGCAAATCGCCAAGGATCTGAGTGTAACCCCCGAGACGATCAAGTCGCACATGAAGAGTATTTTTGCCAAGCTTAAGGTCGACAGTCGCGCGCAAGCGGCGGTGATGTTGCAGCAAGGGTAAGCGTTAAACTTAAAGCCAAACGCGGAGCGGGTATTTGAGTTGATTTGCCGCTTGAAAATCATCGTTTGCAGCATAGAAAGAAAGGGTGCCCTGTCGCCCGGAGCAGCGGAAACGACAGGGGCTTGTATCGCTCTGAGTTAGCGGATACCCGCCGCACGCAGTGCGTTCGGGGTGAAGTCCGCTGAAGACGCGGTAAAGCTAAAGTCGTAGTTTTTACGTTCCTCGTTAGTCATGCCCAGTGCCATATAGCGACCGTTCTGCAGGTCGTATAGGGTTTCGATAGCGTAACCCGGTACCTGTTTGTCGAAGCGTTGCAGAGCAACTGCTTCGGCCACCCGCCAGAGACCGCCACGGCCATCGTAATGGTCGATTTCGCCAGCTTGCCAGTTATCTTCATCAATGAAGAAGTGACGCTTGGCGTAGATGTGGCGCTGGCCTTCGCGCAGAGTCGCCTCCACTTCCCAAACCCGGTGTGCCTCGTAACGAACCATGTCCTGGTTGATGTGACCCTTCTGGATGATGTCGTCGTACTTGACGTCACGTGATGCAATGGCGAAGTTGTTATACGGGATCAGCAGTTCGCGTTTGCCTACCAGTTTCCATTCGTAGCGATCCGGAGAGCCGTTATAGAGGTCGTAGTTATCTGAGACGCGAGTACCGTCTGCGCTCAATGCTGGGCCGTCATAGGCAACCTGAGGCGCGCGACGTACGCGACGCTGGCCGGCGTTATACAGCCATGCTGCACGGGGTTCTTTAACCTGGTCGATGTTCTCGTGTACCAGCAATACGTCACCGGCCAAACGAGAAGGCGAGAGTACCCGCTGGGTAAAGTAGAACATCAAGTTGTCGGAGATCTTCGGGCCGTAGTCGCTCAATGCGGTGGCAAAGCTAAACGCATCCTGCAGCACGACGTAGGTGTTGGAGCCGTTCGCCTGTGGTGTGGCTTGGGCGATGGTGCGCGTGAAGCTACCGCCACGGTAACGGGTGATGTGGTTCCAAATGACTTCAACACCGCTTTGGGGGATTGGGAATGGGTAGGCAGTATCAAAGTTTTCCAGTCCGTTGCCACCCGAGGCCAGCTTGGTATTAACCGCGTTACGCGCGACTGCATCAAATACCTCCTGCGGTACTGTGGCGGTGCGGCGAGTCTGGAATACGCGCAGTTTATAGGTATCAGGATAACGCTGAAGCATGGCTTTTTGGCCGTCGGTCAGCATGTCCTTGTACTGATCCATGTTGGCAGCAGTTACCTCGTACTGCGGTTGCTCACCGGCAAAGGGGTCGCCATAAAAGCCGTCGCTATCTACCGCTGCCGCGTCGCGCGCCATACCACCGGTCCATTCAGGAATGGTGCCGCTGGCATTGCCGGCGCGCTCGGCGCCAATAGGGGTCAAAGTAGTTTGCAGAGTGGCTGCCTTTTCCGGCGTCACCGCTGCCGATACCGACAGCGCCAGGCTGCTGAGAGCCAGTACGCCGATCGTCTGGAGTTTTAGTTTTTTTATTGAGGTCATGGAGTTCTCCGTTGTGATCAGAAGTTCACGCCAACGCTAACTGCAGCAAAATCCCGGTCGGTGTTGGCGTTGTAATCGCCACCGAAGAAATTGGTGTAGTTGATGCTCGCGTTGTATTTGTTGTTGTATACCGCGGTTAGACCGAGGTTGGCAGCCATTGCGCCTTCGTTGAAGTTGGGGCCATAGCCGTCAACGTCATGGGAGAAGGCGAAAGCGGGTTTAAGAGCGATACCGGCAAAGCCGTTGTAGTCCAGAGCGGCGACGAGGCGATAACCCCAAGAGTTGTCAGTGTAGAACCCATCATCGTTGCACTCAGATGGATTGACTGCGCCCGCTTCACAAACGCCGGGCGTGGTTAGTTCGCCGGAGCCGTAGACTGAGTCACGCCCGTAACGAAGCTCGCCAGGACCGGTATCAATGCCACTGATGTAGTTGTAACCCGCTTCCCCCACCAGCGTCAGCCGTTCAGCGCCCAACACGTTGTCGATGAAATTGATGACGGTCACTTGCGCCTGGGTTACTGGTAGTCGTTTGTAGCCATGCAGATCGCCATCAGCGCCGATTTCTGCCACAGCCGGGTTGGGTACACCCAGTACTGCGCCGGTCAGATCGTTACTGTTGATCTGCAAAGGTTGGTTGGGACGGTAGCTGACCTCACCGGATACCGCGGTGGTACCCAGGTTGGTCTGGAAGCTCACCCCGTACAGGCGGATGTCTTCTGGATACTCGATAAAGTAGGAAGAGCCGGCGACCACTGCGGGTAACTGAGATACCGGTACGCTGTGCAGGCCGGCTGGCGCGCCGACTGCATTCAAACTGGTGCTGTAGACCGGGTTGCGGCTGTGATAATTCATCGCGTAAGCGCCGAACTCGGTCTGGTTCAGGCTTTCTGCGTAATAGCGGAAAGATACGCCGAACTGGCCGTCATCACGCGCATCACGATCTGGTCCGCGCGGCACATAGGCAAATACTGGACTGCCGTCAGCGCCATTCTGGCTGCCCTGAACACCGACGTAATCACAGCCATCAGCCACGGTATCGGTGAAAGAGAAGAAGGTACCGCAGTTATCCAGTACGGTTTGGTCCCATTCCAGCTGATAGAACATCTCCATGCCCAGGTTTTCGGTCAGACTTTGGGACAGGAAAAGCATGTTGACCGGAATCAGGCCTTCTTTGATTTCCGCACCCGGACGGCGAAATGCAGCAACGTCAATCGGGTTGATGGCATTGATGCCGTTCTGGATAAAGGTGCTTTCGCCCCAGCTCACTACCTGCTTACCGACCCGCACCGATCCGGGTTTATCGCCGATGCTGTAGTTATGGTAGAGAAAGGCGTCGAGCAACTGAACGCCGGAGGATTGGGAACCTACTTTACGGTTATCGTCGCTGATGTCGTACAGGTTGCGATGTTCGTCCTTCAGTTCGAAGTCGTACCAGTATTTGCCGCGCAGGAATACGCCGGTGTCTCCGTATTGCAATGATAGGTCGTGAATGCCCTTGAAGATCTTTGAGAAGGTTTCACCCTTGTCGAAGTTCAAACGGTTGTCGTCGGAGTTGCCTGCATTGGCGTTACCACCGTTACCCGCCCAGACCAAATCATCGTCGATTTCACTGGTACCCCAGCTAGCGCCGATGGACATTTGCGAATCGAACTGGCCTTGCACCTCTCCCAGATCAAAACGCACTGCATGGGCCGGCAGTGCCGAGGCCATGGCCACCGCAATAACCAGCGGTTTGAGCGTACCTTTTAAGGTATTTCTTGTTATGTTTGTCATCACGTTCCTCGCGCCGGGCGCTTGTTGTTATTAATAATCCCTGGCAAGTGGTGCTACTCAGCGCTGGCGCTGGCAGTACTCACATTGCTCGACTCTATGTCTGTGCTCTTGCCTGCTATACCCCCCTAATGGGGGGGAGGCTCAGATGAGGCGCTTGCAAGGGATGTGTGGCCGACCATAATGCGTTAGCCCACCCTGCGGCTTTCAAGGCAACCCAAGGAGAGATAGCTAATGCCAGATTTGCACGTACCGCCACTGCTGATTGGCGGCAATGGAGTGACCAGCCTGGCCATTGAGCCCAGCATGGCCAATCGGCACGGCCTGATTGCCGGGGCAACCGGCACAGGTAAAACCATTACCCTGCAAGTTCTAGCGCAGAGCTTTTCGCAAATGGGTGTGCCGGTGTTGGTGCCGGATATCAAGGGTGACTTTTCCGGCATCGCCAAGGCGGGAAAGGCAGGCGATAAACTACAGAAGCGGGCTGACAAAGTAGGCTTGGGACCCATGACCTTATGCGGTGCGCCGACCGTATTTTGGGATGTGTTTGGCGAACAGGGCCACCCTTTGAGGCTGACCATAGCTGAGCTGGGCCCAGTGCTGTTGTCGCGGTTACTCAATCTCAATGAAACCCAGAGCGGCATTATCGACATTCTGTTTCGGGTGGCGGATGACAACGGTTGGTTGTTGTTGGATTTGAAAGATCTGCGCTCCATGCTGATTTACCTGCACGAGCAACGTTCGGCGCTGGGGGCCAAGTATGGGAATGTCTCGGCTGCCAGCCTGGGTGCCATCCAGCGCTCGCTGCTGCGGCTGGATGGGCGGAGCGGCGAGAAGCTATTTGGCGAGCCGGCGATAAGCCTGGATGACTTTTTACAGACTGATGAGCATGGTCAGGGTGTGGTCAACGTGTTGCACGCCGCACAGCTTTATCAGGAAAGCCCCCTGGCCTATTCCTGCATACTGTTGTGGCTGTTGTCAGAGCTGTTCGAGCAACTGCCCGAAGTGGGCGATGCTGATAAGCCGCGCTTTGTACTGTTCTTTGATGAAGCGCATTTGATGTTCACCGATACCCCCAAAGCGTTGGTCGATCGCATCGAGCAGGTGGTGCGGTTGATTCGCTCCAAAGGCGTTGGCGTTTACTTTGTAACCCAGAGTCCGCTGGACATTCCCGATAGCATTTTGGGGCAGCTCGGCAATCGAGTGCAGCACGCGTTGCGTGCCTTTACCCCGCGCGATCAGAAAGCGGTAAGGGCGGCGGCACAAACCTTCCGCGCCAATCTTGAGCTGGATACAGAAAGCGTGATTATGGCGCTGGGTGTGGGTGAGGCGTTGGTGTCGGTGCTGGATGCCAAAGGCACACCGAGTATTGTGCAACAGGTACTGATTCGCCCGCCGGATAGCCAGATGGGGCCGATCAATGAGGCTGAGCGCGCCGAGCTGATCAATGCATCGCCGCTGGCTGGCGCCTACGATAAGGCAGTGGATCGCGAATCGGCCTATGAAGTGCTGCAGGAGCGAGCGGATAAGTCACTCTCAGCCGAGAAGCCGACGGTCAAACCGCAGAGCAAAGCGCGTAAACGTTCCGGTAGCGGTAAATCGATTGGGCAGGAGCTGAGCGACATGTTCAGCTCCTTTGGTCGCAGCGCTATGCGCTCGGTGGGTACTCAGGCAGGCCGGGCCATCGTACGTGGGATTTTAGGATCGTTACGTAGTAAGTAATTCAATATTCTGAAGCTTCAAAGTCCTTTCTTTCAGTCGACAGACACGCTGTTTCAAGTGTGTCTGTCGCATTTCTGATACAGCACATCATTATTTCGGTGTCTGACTCATCATGAGTGTTCTTCATCATTTGGCTGGCGGGGATTTACCCTACGGGTTGATGACTTAGCTACCTACCAGTCAGTTTGTTAAGCATGTGTTTCAGATGTGGGATTTAGTGTTTTTTAAAAAAAACGATGCAAAACAACTGATTACTCCAGGCGTGTGCTGCTTAACTCAGGCCATGTGTACGTGTTCTGCTACACAAATAGTAGAAAAGCGATATTGAATAAATCATAACCTTATGAAATGCATAGAAAATCTTTGATCGGCATGCCTATTGCTCCTTTCTAAGCACGTTACCCGGTTCTGCTTAGGAATAGAGACGCCGACATGAACAACACAACCCGGTCAATTCGCAAGCTCAAAACGCTGACTTTTTCAGCGGCGATCGTGCTCAGCGGATTATCGGCTACCACAATAGACGCGGCAGACGGGGACATCATTATCTCTCGTGACGTTCAACTCCGCTCCGCAACACGCCAACCTTTAGTGCCAGATCCCTCGCCTCGTGTAGTTAACCCACGCCAGGATGAATTGCTCCAACGTAGTCTTGAGTCGGGGCTCGCTACTGTGGAGTTGAGTGATAAGGACTTCGGTCAAGTAACCAGTGGCGTCACTTTCATTACGAGTAAAAGCGCGATTTCTTCGATAGGGCAGACAGTCAATAGGTCAGCAGGAGCTACCCATCACGCCGTGGGGGGAGTCAGTAGAGTTGGCCACTCCGGCGGAAGTGCAGGCAGAGCAGGTTCTCAAGTCGGCCGCAGCATTCAGCAGGGACTCCGTCCGCTTCAATTACTAGGGAGAACGGCGCATGAATAGCATGTTAGTTCTGGCTGGTCTCAGTCTGTCTCTACTCACTTATACGGTGCAAGGCGCGGATGCTAGGGCGGACATTGACGCGAGTGGTAAAGGGTATAGGGGGGTCGTGATGCTCAACCAGGCCGCCGGTGAACTGCAACAGCAGGTTAACACTCGTGTCATCACCGACGGCCGTCCGCCAACCATTCAGGTGGAGCAAAAGAACTCACTTCTGAATAGCGCATCCGCGAGTGACTTCAGTGCATACATACAAGCTGAATCGTTCAGGGGTGGATCCGGTGTGCTCGGTGTCAACCAGGGGGCCGGCCTGGGTAATCAACAAATTAATAATTTTCAGCTGGGTACGAGAGTATTGCCTAGCAGTTTAGACGACAGCAGCCTTGCGCAAAGTGCAGCGCCGCTATCAACGATTTCGGCTGTAGAGCCGCTTGAGAGAGGGCAGCGCTTGGTAGAGATTGACGATCAAGCGTTCTCCGGTAGTAGCGGTGTAGTACAGCTGAATCAGGGAGCTGGGGTTGGTAATCGAATGATCAACAGCCTCGGAATCCAAATCGTGGAGTAATCCACACATAAGACGACTAAATGCCACACAAGGAAAAGATCATGAAAACGACTCATAAGCTTGCCTCTTTGGCCTTTGCTGTTGCTGCAACGTTGTCGGGTGCTACCTTTGCAGGTGGTCCTGGCGGTGGTCATGGTTCTCCATCAGGTGAACCTTCTGAATCCTCGGCTTCGATTACCGATATTCAGGTAGTGGTTGGTAACGCAGTGGTCAATGAGGGCACTGAGAACAATGCCAAGGTAAATAATGCCTTGGAAGCCTCGTCTGGTAATGCGGGCGTAAACGTTGCAGCAGGGGACACCAATCAACAGGCAAACGCGGCTGCTATATCTACCGCTGATGCTGCCTTTGTGTTCGGAAATTCTGCGACATCTAGTATCGCGGTTGGACAGTTCAGCGCTGGCAATATGTTGGTTAATTCTGACGTGACTAATGACGCCAAGGTCAACAACTCAGCTAACGATTACTCCGGTAATCTCGGCCTGAATGTTGCCGCCGGCTCGTTTAATCAGCAGAAGAACGACGTGACCATCGCGTCATCTGAAGAAGCTCAAGATGCTGAAGCGTCGATCGGTGTCCTGCAGGTGGCTGTATTCGATGCTACCTACAACGGTCTGGAAGAATCTGACTATGCGCTCAGCATGGCCTCCTCCAGAAGCGCTGGACATGGCGGCCATGGCTCGCCAACCACCAACAACGATGTGCAAAACAACGCCACGTTGGCTAACTCAGTCAACAATGTTTCCGGCAACGTTGGTGTCAACATCGCAGCTGGTGGAACTAACCAGCAAAGCAACTCGCTGTCTATCGCTGCTGGCTGTACTGCCTGCATGTGAGCGAACTGGAGCCCAGGGTCTTCCTGGGCTCTGCCTTCGCACCAACCGGGTGCATTATGAGTTACTACAAAGCGACGAACTCCTTAGTGGCGCTGTTGATGTTGACAATTTTCAACGCACCTCAAGCTATTGGCCAACCGCTTTCGGTCATGCCAGGCGGCGGGCTAGTGTTCAAGCCGGTCGAAAGTATGCGAGAACGGCGATTTGCTAACTTAGTTGAACAGAATACCGATTTCAGTTGTGGTGCTGCGGCTCTGGCTACGTTGCTAAATGAAGCCTATGGCTGGGAGTTGTCTGAGGAAGAAGTAATTAAAGGAATGCTCACCGGCGCGGATATTGAGCAAGTGCAAACCAAGGGCTTCTCGATGCTGGACATGAAGCGTTATGCCGGGGAATTGGGCTTACGAGCGCGGGGATATCGTCTGCTACCTGAACAGCTTTCCGAGGTGAAAGTGCCTTCAGTCGCATTGATTGATGTTCGAGGATACAAGCATTTTGTTGTTATGCAGGTGAGCGCAGGGGGCTGGGTTTATATCGGCGACCCTGTCTTGGGTCACAAGAAAATGCCGTTGGACAGCTTCGCACGCTCTTGGAATGGCATCGTGCTCGCTCTAATCGGGCCCGGTTACAAGAGAGACAATGTTTTGCTAACACCGCCAGAACCCTTAACGGCTAGCCAGCGTTTGGATCGTTTCAGCCCAGTGGAAGATGCAGACCTGATGGAATTTGGATTTTTGCAAAGTGATTTCTTCTAGCTGTTGCCCCCTAGAGGTACTGTGAGATGAAACCTTATATGTGTCTTGCTGCTTGTTTAACTTGCTTCAGCTTACCCAGTTATAGCTCCAGTATGTTTGGTGCAATAGAAGTTAGTGATTCGCAATTGGCTGAAATGCGCGGCCGTTATGTGCTGCCTGACAGGATCATTCATTTTGGTGTGACGATGAGCAGCTTATGGCAAAACGCGGCCGGTCAAACCTCAGGCGCAAATGTTGTATTCCAGGTTAATGAAAATTCGCAGCCAAGCCTTTACGTAACGAACCTAGAGACTGAAATGGCTGGCTCTTCAGTGGGAAACGGAGTTAATGAGGGCCTTGGACAGGTCATCGGTGGTGCTGGTTTGGGCGAAGTGAGTGGCATATCACAGAGTGTGCGTAGCGCTGGGGATTTCAACGAGGGTTTGAATGATTTGCAAATAGTAATAACCCACGGCGCGCAGACGCAAACTCCAGTTGATGGGGTCGCACCGTGGGAGAGCAATGTGAGCCACACATCGCAGGGGGCTGCGGGAGAAGTAATGATAAGCACTGTGGGCGGCGGGCTAAAAATGCAAATCGATGCTGGCTCTCAAGGCATGGCAATGCAGCAAATAGCAGCAGGAAGCATTATTCAGCAAGCTGTCTTTACAGGAAATTCTAATAGTTTACGTAACCAAACTACGCTGAACGTAGCACTTCGAGACGTTTCAGTTAGGCAGAATTTTGTGAATTGTACGCTTGAGCAATTGCGTGCGCTGCAGCCAGCAGGCTATTAACAAAAGCGATCCAGCATCGGGCAAGGAGCACAAAAATGCTTAGACTAACAGGATGCACATTGCTGTTATTGGCAGCAACGAACAATGCCTTGGCCGAGACTCAAGAAGAGATATTACAGCGTGAAATTGCAGTGCTTAAACAGCGCTATGAAGCCCAGCAAAATGCGCTGATGATACTTGAACAACGTCTACGTCAATTGGAAGCGCCCAACGGTAAGGTAGTTGCAACGCCCGCTGCACCCCCATCCAGGCCCGCGGTGGCTGCTAGCGCAGGCTCCAATTCGCAAGGCTACGGACAATCACTACGCGATAGCTCCGAGCCGCCACCCAGTGTGGAAGCTCTGTACCAAGAAGCAAGCGGGTTCTTTGGTGGAGGGAGTTTTAGTCTAGAACCTGGCTTGACCTACAGTCATTACGACACACGCCAGTTGTTTTTGAACGGCTTTCTTGCGCTAGATGCCATTTTTCTGGGTAACCTCGGGGTAGATGAGATTAATGCTGATACCTTCACCTTTGATTTGACCGCTCGTTACAACTGGCGACATCGTTGGCAGTTCGATCTCAACGTTCCTTATGTTTATCGCCAGACTACCTTTCGCTCCGCAGGTGCCGGAGGGGCTACCTCCAGTTATAGCGAAGCGTCAGTCAATGAAAGCCCGACCCTGGGCGATATTAGTGCCGGGGTTGCTTATAAGTTCATGGATGAAGGTCCTGGCAGACCCGATGCAGTCGCCAGCTTTAGGGTAAAGGCGCCTACCGGTAATGATCCGTACGGGATAAAGCTCGATGCTGTGTCGGGAAACGATAACCTGACCGTACCTGATTCATTACCAACCGGAAATGGCGTGTGGGCCACCACCTTTGGATTGTCACTTATCAAGACGGTAGACCCAGCAATTTTATTTGGCAATGTTGCCTATACTTACCAGTTCGCAGAAGAGTTCAGTGACATCAGCCCGCAGCGCGGTGTAAGCGTTCGGGGAAAAGTTAAACTAGGGAATTACTTACAATTTGGACTGGGTACGGCTTTTGCCCTGAACGAGCGTATGAGCCTTTCTATGTCTTACTCTCAGTTACTGAACCGTCGTAGTCGCATCAAGGTGGAGGGGTCTGATTGGCAAGATGTGAACGGCAGTGATGCTAACGCTTCCTACTTCAATATTGGTATGACGCTGGCGGCGACAAGCCGTCTGACCGTGGTGCCTAATTTGTCCATAGGGCTTACCCCAGACTCACCGGACTTTAGTTTTAGCGTCAAATTTCCTTATTATTTTTAAGCGAATGATTATTTCAGTTGATGCTTCTTTAGTAGCCGATAGAGCGTTGTGCGAGAAATATCCAGGGTTTGAGCGAGCAGGCTCATATTTTCTGGAGTGTGCGCGAGCGCATTGGCCAAAATATCTCTCTCCGCACGCGTGAGTTGTATATTGAGGCTTTCAGTCCCCAACTGATTGGCTTTTGGTGGTTCAAACCCCATGTCTACTGGCGTAATTTCTCTACCCTCAGCAAGTATGATGCCTCTCTGCACCCGGTTGGCCAATTCCCGCACATTACCCGGCCACGAATGCTGGCGCATGACGTGGATGGCAGCTTTGCCGAAATGCTTAGGTTTGCGCGCGGCATCTTTCATACAAAGGCTCGCGAAATGCTCGGCCATTGGAAGGATGTCCGGTGTTTGATCGCGCAATGGCACTGTTTTCAATTCAAGTACATTAAGCCGGAAATACAAGTCCTCACGGAAGTGGCCATCCGAGATCGCTTGCTCCAAGTCCACATGAGTGGCAGCTACTAGCCTGAAGTCGACACTTATGGGGGTCGAGCTACCTACCCTTACTATCTGGCGCTCCTGAAGCACGCGTAGCAAATTTGCTTGTTGTTCTAAGGGCAAGTCGCCGATCTCATCCAGAAATAGTGTTCCGCCTTCAGCCGATTCTATTCGTCCGACTCTGCGCTGGTGAGCGCCAGTAAAAGCCCCTTTTTCGTGACCGAAGAGTTCTGATTGAATTAAGTGAGCCGGAATCGCACCGCAGTTGATGGCCACAAAGGGTAAATCGTGACGAGGTGACTTTCGATGGATGGCGTGGGCAACGAGTTCCTTACCCGTTCCACTTTCACCGCGAATCAGGACCGGTGATTCTGAAGGGGCAACACGTGACACCATTTTGGCTAAAGCACGAATCTTGGCGGTTTTACCAACAAATATCTCATCCGGAGTCGGGCTTGAGATATGCGTTATGCGCCTAAGGCACGCCATACCGTGATTACGACCAAGAGCAGTCAGAAATCGTTCATGAATCAGAGGGAGAGTGTGATAGTCGAGAAACCAGTCGGCAATGAGCTCGAGTGCGCCAGGAGCGTTAAGTAGCGAGGGCGGCGCGACGGCAACCCACTGGCAGTAAGTGCTCGCGATGAGAGCTCTAATCTTACGCAGGTCATCAAGATGAGCCTCGGTAAGACGCAGGATACATAGGCCCCCATCATGCTCGGTGACACGTTCTAGGCTTGTCTCCTCTACCTGCCAACCAGAAGAGCGAAGTAACGGTATCAGTGCAATACATTCGCTGCACGGATCGATAAGAACAACTTTGCGAGTGAACATCTGCCCCAACTCTTATCTGGAACGAATTTGTCTTACTATTTTTATTATGTATTAACTTTAGCAGGCTTTTGGCCACTATTTAGGCTTATTAGCTATAAGCACGTTGAGGTTCGATCAGGAATGGAGGCTTCGCATGGAGTTACATATTCTGCCTTAGGCAGGGATAATAGCCACCTGTTCAAGGAGATACCTCATGCCCATGTTTGACTCAGTCGTCCTGCCGTCCGTCGTCGCTTTAGCTCTTTTGGCAGGCTGGAGCTTTAGCGTTTGGCTCATGCTGAGGCGAATCTCTCGCATGCAATTATTTTTGGATCAAAGTGATAGAGGTCTGGCTGCGGCGTTGGAAGATTCTCGTGCGAAGCAGCTTGAGTTACGTGATCAAGTCAGTGAAACAAATTCACAGCGGACGCGTGTTGATCATGTAAAGGAAAACCTTGATGAGCTGCGCGTTCAGTTTAACCAGCAAACCGATCGGTTGATCTCCGAGCAGACCCAAGGCCAAGAGTGGCAATTGCAAGCTGAACGCGCACAAACCCTCAGCCGCGAGCAAGGTAGGCAGGTGGACGACCTGCGTAGTGAACGCGATCAGCTGCGCGTGCGTTTGGATGCGCTGCAACACGAGCATGAGCAGCTAAAGGTCGAACACTCCACCCTGCAAAGCAGCCTTGAGCATCGTCAACAGCACTTCAGCGAACAGCAGCAATTGCTCAAGGACAGCCGCGACCAGCTGAAAATGGAATTTGAGCAGCTGGCCGGCAAAATATTCGATGCCAAGGGCCAAGCTTTCTCTCTGCAGAATCAACAATCGCTGGACGCGCTGCTTAAACCCTTCCGTGAGCAGATCGACCAGTTCCGCAGCAAGGTGGAAGACATCCACCACAAGGATACTCAGCAGCAGGCGACTTTGGCTGCGGAACTGAATAACCTCAAAGAGCTTAACCGACAGATCACTCAAGAAGCGCACGATCTGAGCACCGCTCTGCGCGGCCAGAAAAAGACTCAGGGCAACTGGGGCGAGCTTATTCTGGAAAACGTGCTTGAGCGCTCTGGATTACGTGCGGGCGTGGACTTCAAGCGGGAAGTCAGTATGACCAATAGCGAAGGGCAGCGTCAGCGACCAGACGTTTTGGTTTACCTGCCGCAAGACAAACACCTGATCATCGATGCCAAGGTGTCGTTGAATGCCTATACGCGTTATATCAACAGTGAAGACGATACCGAGCGGCGCATAGCCTTGAGCGAGCATGTACACGCCATTGGCCAGCGGATTCGTGAGCTGTCGGATCGCAACTATTTTGATTTGCCGGGCCTGAATGCACCGGAGATGGTGTTTATGTTCATCCCGATTGAATCGGCTTTTGTTGAAGCACTCAAGGCAGATGAAACCCTGTTTCAAAAAGCCATTGAGCAGAACGTGCTAGTAGCCACGCCAACCACATTGCTGACCAGTCTTAACATAGTGCGTCAGCTGTGGCGCTTTGAAGATCAGAATCGCCATACGGCAGAGCTGGCCGAACGCGCAAGCAAAATTCACGACAAGCTGCGTACCTTCCTGGGCAGCATGGATAATATCGAGAAGAGCCTCGACAAAGCCTCGGATGCTTACAAGAAAGCCAAGGATCAGCTGTTGGGCGGTCGTGCGAACCTTGTTAAACAAGTTAATGATTTCAAAGAGTTGGGTGTATCAGTTAAGGCGGAATTGGGTGAGGAGTGGACTGATCGTGCCAGTCTGGAGTTAGGGCATGATAGCCCTGACCCCAGCGAATAAGTAACGCTGCAAGCAGCGCTCGCAGACAACCGCGAGCGCTATGCCTCCTAGAGGTGATAGTCACCGCTGGCTTCGGGCTGATACACAATATCCATGATTTTTAGCTTTAACGGGCGGCCCTGCGGCCCCTGCCAATTGATGCTCTGACCTACCTTCAAACCCAGCAGGGCAATACCCACTGGCGCTAGAATGGAGATGGTGCCCGGCCGACCCGCCTGCTCGGGGTAGACCAGTGTCAGCACGAACTCCCGCTCGCTGGCCTCATCGGTAAATCGCACTGTGGAATTCATTGTAACCACATCGCTAGCAATGCGTTTGTGGCTGACCACACGGGCGCGCAGCACTTCATCTTCAAGCGCTTCGAGCAGGTCCAGTGGCGCCTGCATGTTGTCGAGCACCTTCTCCAGGCGCTGTACATCCAGACGTGTCATTACGATGGCAGGTGATTTGTTCATGGCGAGCGGCATTACTCCTTGATTAGAGTCTAATTAAAACTATTTTGGGGTTACTAAAATGTTTGCCCAGCAGGACGCTGGTCAGCTGACGTTACCAGATCGGGGGCTGGTTACAACCGCCAATAGGTTTCAAATTATGCCCGATATCGGTGCGCTGAAATGCTGTCCAAATGGTCAGTGATCCATTTTGGTGCGCAAGGCCGTGTTCTGTTGTCGGGCACGCCGCGAAAAGTCAGCACGGCTTGGTGGCATGGCACTTGCTCTGTAATTGGCTAATCGCATGGTTGGAAACCCGTAGGATATGACCGTAGCCTGGCACCTTGAACAACACGACAGCCCGCTCAACTGGCAGGCTGGGCTGAGCCTGGGTTTCTCCCGTAGTGGAGAACGCACCCAGTTGGCGCACATGAGCCATCGTGGACCGTTACGCATACAGCGGCCTTTTTACCCTGAAGGTGCAGATTGCCCGCATCTTTACATTCTGCACCCCCCCGGTGGGCTGGTGAGTGGCGATACGCTGCGATTGCAGGCTGATGTGGGAGAGGGCGCCAATGCGCTGCTGACCACGCCATCCTCGGGCAAATGCTACCGTGCCCGCGACAACGGCACTTTTCAGGTGCAGCACAACCGCTTTACGCTCGCTGCTGGCAGCAGTCTGGAGTATTTGCCGCAGGACACTATCGCCTTTGCTGGCTGTAACGCCAAGCTGATCACCCGTATTGATCTCGGCGATGACGCCCGTTGTTGCGCTTGGGATTTGCTCTGCCTCGGCCGCCCCGCAGCGGACGAGGGCTTCAGCTACGGCTCGGTAGAGCAGCGGCTTGATGTGTGGCGCGATGGTCGCCCGATCTATATTGAACGTAATCATTTTGTCGGTGGCGATCCGCTGCTGGACGCCCACTGGGGTTTGGCTGGCGCCGGCGTGAGTGGCACTTGGTTGGCTACACTGCAGCTGGGTCGTCAGCAGATGGATGAGCTGCGTGAGACCTTTGCCGATTATCCCCAGCTGGCATTGACCCAGCGCAATGGCTTGTTGATTGGCCGTTATATCGGTGCTGAGGCCGAACATGCACGTAATACTTTTATTCGTTTGTGGCAGCACCTTCGACCGTTGATCAACGGCCGTGATGCCTGCCCACCCCGTATCTGGAATACCTGAATGGAGCCCTTTTCATGGAGCTGACCCCGCGCGAGAAAGATAAACTTTTGCTGTTTACCGCAGCCCTGCTGGCCGAGCGTCGTCTGGCGCGTGGGGTGAAACTGAATTACCCCGAATCCATGGCCTACATCAGCGCCGCCATTATGGAAGGCGCCCGTGACGGCCGCAGTGTGGCGGAAATGATGAGCTACGGCCGCACGCTGCTGACCCGCGAGCAGGTGATGTCTGGTATTCCGGAACTGCTGGCCGAAGTGCAGGTAGAAGCGACCTTCCCGGACGGCACCAAATTGGTCACTGTTCATAACCCGATTCCCTGAGGAGAGCCAATATGATTCCAGGAGAAGTGCAGACCCAGCCGGGTTCATTGCAGCTTAACGAAGGTCGCGAGACCGTCGTGATCAGCGTCGCTAATGGCGGTGACCGGCCAGTGCAGGTCGGCTCGCATTATCACTTTGCTGAAACTAACCCAGCGCTGCAATTTGACCGTGCTGCCGCGCGCGGCTTTCGGTTGAACATTGCCGCCGGTACTGCGGTGCGCTTTGAGCCGGGGCAGAGTCGCAAAGTAGAACTGGTTGCCTTGGCTGGCGAGCGCAAGGTGTATGGCTTCCGTGGCGACGTCATGGGCAGTCTGTGATAGCGAGTTTTGACAGGAGCGAACAATGGAAATCAGCAGACAGGCCTACGCCGAAATGTATGGCCCAACCACCGGCGACCGGGTACGCCTGGGTGATACCGAACTCTGGATCAGCGTCGAAAAGGACATGACACGCTACGGCGAAGAAGTGAAGTTTGGCGGCGGCAAAGTCATCCGCGACGGCATGGGGCAGAGCCAGCGCACCCGTGCAGAAACGCCGGATACCGTGATCACCAATGCGTTGATCCTCGACTGGTCGGGCGTTATCAAGGCGGATGTCGCGCTCAAGGATGGCAACATCCAAGCGATCGGCAAGGCCGGTAACCCAGACATTCAGCCGGGTGTCGATATCATCATCGGACCTTGCACCGAGATTATTGCTGGTGAGGGCATGATTCTTACCGCTGGCGGCATTGATGCGCACATCCACTTTATCTGCCCTCAGCAGATCGAAGAGGCGCTGATGTCGGGGATTACCACCATGATTGGCGGTGGCACCGGCCCGGCGACCGGCACCAATGCCACTACCTGCACGCCGGGTGCCTGGCACCTCGGCAAGATGTTGCAATCCGCCGAATGCTTTCCGATGAACCTCGGCTTTCTTGGAAAGGGCAACGCGAGTCTGCCGGATGCGTTGGAAGAGCAGATTGAAGCCGGCGCGATGGGCCTCAAGCTGCACGAAGACTGGGGTACCACGCCTGCAGCGATTGACTGCTGCCTGAGCGTGGCAGACGTCTACGATGTGCAGGTGGCGATTCACACCGACACCCTGAACGAGTCGGGCTTTGTTGAAGATACGTTGGCGGCCATCAAGGGCCGGGTGATTCATACCTACCACACCGAAGGTGCAGGTGGTGGCCACGCGCCGGATATTATCAAGGCCTGCGGTGAGCCCAATGTACTGCCATCGTCGACCAACCCTACGCGGCCCTACACGGTCAATACGGTGGACGAGCATCTCGACATGCTGATGGTCTGCCACCACCTTGATCCGGCCATCGCGGAAGACGTGGCATTTGCTGACTCGCGTATTCGCCGCGAAACCATTGCCGCTGAAGACATCCTGCATGACCTCGGTGCCTTCTGCATGATCTCGTCTGATTCGCAGGCCATGGGCCGCGTGGGTGAGGTGGTCACGCGTACATGGCAGACCGCGCACAAGATGAAAGTGCAGCGTGGCCCGCTCGATGGTGATGATGAATGGTCCGACAACACGCGGGCCAAGCGTTATATCGCCAAGTACACCATCAACCCGGCGATCACCATGGGGCTGTCGGATGTCGTGGGCTCAGTTGAGGTTGGCAAACTGGCCGATCTGGTGCTGTGGAAACCGGCTTTTTTTGGCACCAAACCCAGCCTGATTCTCAAAGGTGGCTCGATTGCTGCGGCGCCTATGGGTGATCCCAATGCCTCGATCCCAACACCGCAGCCCGTGCATTACCGGCCGATGTTTGGTGCTTTTGGTAAGGGGATGGATACCACTTGCGTGACCTTTGTCTCCAAGGCCGCCATTGATGCCGGGATTGCCGACAAGCTAGGCCTGAGCCGTCGGCTGGAAGCCGTACGCAATACCCGCACCATCAGCAAAGCTGATATGAAACTCAATGATTATCTGCCCGATATCAGCGTTGATCCGCAGACCTATGTGGTTAAGGCGGACGATGTCGAGCTGCTTTGCGAGCCAGCAACCGAGCTGCCGTTGGCCCAACGCTATTACCTATTTTGATTTGGATTTGAATTGTTTCAGGAGGACTGAATGCTGGAATGTCATGAATGGCTAGAGGGCGAGGGCGGTCACGAGCATGTGCTTGAACTGACCTACGAGCTGCGCACCCGCAGCCGCCTGCGTGCGGTTACCGAAGCGGGGCTGGAAGTCGGCCTGTTTTTGCCACGTGGCCGTGTGCTGGCGCAGGGCGAGCGATTGCAATGCAGCGACGGCAGCGTGCTGATGATCAGCGCGGCACCGGAAAAGCTCTCCCGCGTGCAGTGCGACGATGCGTTGCTGCTGGCGCGTGCGGCCTATCACATGGGCAACCGTCATGTGGCACTGGAAGTGCGCGCCGGTGAGCTCCGCTATCTCTGTGATCACGTGCTGGACGCCATGCTGCGCGGCTTTGGCCTGGAAGTAGAAGAGGTGACTGCACCCTTTAACCCTGAGTCTGGTGCTTATCACAACCACAGTCACAGTGTTGCTACACCGGCAGCCCCTTTCCTGCGCCTGGCAGGGCATGATCGTGGTTGAAGCCAGAGTGATGACTGACCTGGCGCTGCTCCGCGTGCTACAGCTGGCTAGCCCGGCGTTGCCGATTGGTGGTTATGCCTACTCGCAAGGGCTTGAATACGCCATCGAGCAGGGCTGGGTAACGGATATCGACAGTGCTGCCGGTTGGCTAGGCGGCTTGCTAGAGCATTCCTTGGCGCGCCTGGACCTGCCCGTGCTGCTGCGTCAGTACGATGCGCTGGAGCGTGCCGACGATGGTGCGCTGTTTTCCTGGAATGATTGGCTGCTGGCCAACCGCGAGACGGCTGAGTTGTATCTCGAAGACAGCCAGCAAGGCGGCGCTTTGTTAAGGCTGATGTGCTCGCTCGGTGTGCCTGCGGCGCAAGAGTGGCCAACTGGCGAACCCTTGGCGCTGATGACCGGCCTGGCCATGGCGGGCCAGCACTGGCATACCGGCGCGCACGCGCTGGCGCTGGGAGCACTCTGGAGTTGGCTGGAAAACCAGGTTGGCGCAGCCACCAAATTGATACCGCTGGGGCAAACCGATGCCCAGCGTCTGCTTGACCGTATTTTGCCGAGCTTGCCTGCTGTTGTTGAGATAGCGCGGCAGCTCCCCGGCGATGAACTAGGCGCCGGCTTGCCAGGGTTGGCCTTTGCCAGCGCCCGGCATGAAAACCAATACACCCGATTGTTTCGATCATAAGGAGCTATAACCCCATGACTTCCAGACCTGCTTTGCGCGTAGGCATCGGCGGACCGGTTGGGTCCGGCAAGACTGCTTTGGTACGTATTCTTTGCGAGCGCCTGTATCCGCATTACAACCTGGGCGTGATTACCAACGATATTTACACCCGTGAAGACGCCGACTTCCTGCTGCGCCATGACGCCTTGCCGGAAGATCGCATTCTGGGGGTGGAAACTGGTGGCTGCCCGCATACGGCAATCCGCGAAGATGCATCGATGAATCTGGCGGCTATTGCTGAACTACAACAAGCGCATCCCGAGATGGAGCTGGTATTTGTGGAAAGCGGCGGCGACAACCTGGCCGCAACCTTTAGCCCGGAACTCTCCGATCTCACGCTCTATGTAATTGACGTCTCTGCTGGTGACAAGATTCCACGCAAGGGCGGGCCGGGTATCACTCGCTCCGACCTGCTCATCATCAATAAAACCGATCTGGCGCCTTTAGTAGGGGCTGATCTAGGGGTTATGGACCGCGATGCCAAGAAGATGCGTGGCGAGCGGCCGTTCGTTTTCTCCAACCTGAAAAGTGGTCAGGGTGTGGAAGAGATCATTGAATTCATCGTTCGGCAGGGCATGCTTAAAGCCCTGCCAGACACTGACAAAACTCAGCAAGGAGCCTGACATGTCTTCACTTCGCAATAATCTCGCATTGGTTGCCGGTTTGGTTCTGGTGCCTTCACTGGCGCAAGCACATCCAGGTCATGACACTTCAGGGCTGGTCAGTGGCCTAAGTCATCCGCTGCTTGGCCTGGATCACTTGCTGGCAATGGTTGCCGTAGGGCTGTGCGCTGCCAAACTGGGTGGTGTGGCTCGCTGGTTGCTGCCGCTGCTATTTGTTGGCGTTATGCTTGCGGGCGGTGGTTTGGCGATGGCTGGTGTGCATCTGCCGGGCGTTGAGTTGGGGATTGTTGCCTCGGTCATCGTTCTGGGTATGTTGCTGATTTTTGCCCGCAGTGGCGCTACTCTGCCTGCCGCGCTGCTGGTCAGCGGCTTCGCGTTGTTCCACGGTTATGCGCACGGAGCAGAGATGCCTGCCGCAGCCGGTGCTGCGGCCTACGCCTTGGGTTTTGCGGTGGCTACTGCCGCGCTGCATGGCATGGGTTTGGTCGGTGGCCAGTGGCTGCAGGCGCGTCACTGGCAGCGTGCGGTCCAGATTCTGGGTGCGCTGATCAGCATGGCGGGTGTGAGCATGGCGCTAAGCATGTAAGCTCGGCTGGCTTCACTCAAAGCTGTGCTCCGGAGATCGGAGCACAGCTTTTTTGTTTTAAGATGCAGGCCGAATAACTAACAAATGCTGCATGTAAGGGTCTTATCGATAACGTTGTAGGAACTGAACACTGCTTTTTAAAACGATTTAATTCAATTGGCTACGTTCTTTTATTAATGTAAAAACTGGGGTGATAAATGAAGAAATTACTCGCGGCCGTAGGCGTAGTTACCCTGCTTGCAGGCTGCTCTGATAATGAAGTGGGCGATGTGTCTTTAGGTGTTTTCACTCTGAAGGACATCAAGCTCAACACCTTGGTTGATCCGGTTGTGACGGGCGTCACCTGTCATATCGCCTCAGTTGAAGCCAATCTTAGTTTTTCTGATCCTAGTGACAGCGCTATTTCTTGCCGCCAAACGGGTGAGATAACGCCCGACATGATCGCGCAAATTGATAAGAGCGACTCCGGCGAGATCCTGTTCCGGAAGTCGAAAAGTATATTTTTCAAAACGATGAAAGTGCGGCGTATCTTTGATCCGGAAAATCAGACCTTGATGTACCTCTCGTACTCCACCAAAGAGACTTCAGGCAGCTTTAAACACAGCCTCTCAACGGTGCCGCTGTGGGGCACAATGGCATATCAGCAACTGGCTGGCCGCGTAGCTGAGTAAGGTCATGTCATTGCGTTTGGTCAGGTCGGATCGGCTGCAGCTTGCTGCCGATCCGACCTGTCTCAATGACGCGGTTTAAGGCGTCTCCACCAAACAATCCACGCGCCAATTCAGCTGGCCTTCAAACCTCTCCATACGCAGGCCATGAATATCGTTGGCAAAGCCGGGAAACTGCTCCTCCAGCTCAATCGCGGCGGCTAGATAATCGACAATGCTGTTGTTGTCATGCGGAAAGCGTTCGCCCGGCATGATCACTGGAATGCCAGGTGGGTAGGGCACCAGCATTACCGCGCTCAGGCGTCCGGCCAGTGCGCTGACCGGTACGGACTCGACTTCTCCACGCACCATCTGCTGGTACGCGTCGGCGGGGCGCAGGCTGATTTGCGGCAGAGTGGTGTACATTTGCCGCATCAGCTTAATCAGGCTGTGCTTCTTGTAGCATTGATGCAGTCTCTCCCCCAGGGTACGCAAGCCGAGGCCTTGATAGCGGGGGTGCTGCGCCAAGCTGGGCAAGGTGAGCTCCAGTGGCGCGTCCTGATCATACAAGCGCTTAAACTCACGTAGCTCGGAGAGCAGCGTGCTCCATTTGCCCTTGGTTATGCCCAGCGAAAATAGAATAAGAAAGGAGTAGAGGCCGGTCTTTTCGACCACTAAGCCGCGTTCGGCCAGAAAGCGGGTAACCAGAGCGGCGGGAATGCCACTTTTGGCCAGCCGTCCCTTTTCTTCTACGCCAGGTGTGAGCAGGCTGACCTTGATTGGATCGAGCATGGCAAAGTCATTGCTCATATGCCCGAAGCCATGCCATTCGGCATGGTCATCCAGTGTCCAGTCACTGGCCTTCAGTTCTGGTTGTGCCAATGCGACTTCCGGCTCCCAGACATCAAACCACCATTCCTCCTCGGCCAATTGTTCGGCAGTCTGCTGCATGGCGCGGCGGAACGATAACGCCTCGTCGAGCGTTTCCTGTACCAGCGATTTACCCGCCGGGCCAGCCATCATGCCGGTGGCGACGTCGATTGAGGCGATGATGCCGTAGTGCGGCGATGTTGAGGTATGCATCATGTAGGCTTCGTTGAAGCGCTCGCGGTCCAGCTGCTGCTCGGCACTGTCTTTGGCGAGAATGATTGAAGCTTGCGACAGCGCTGCCAGAACCTTATGAGGTGACTGGGTGGCGAACACCAGCGGGTGCTTGGCACGCGGTGCTGACACCTTTTCACTCATACCGTGACGCCCGTGGTAGAAGGGATGAAAGGCGGCGTAACCGTACCAGGCTTCATCAAAATGCAGCACATCGACGCTATCTTGTAACTGATCCTTGATCATCTCGGTGTTGTAGCAGAGACCGTCGTAGGTGGAGTTGGTCAGCACTGCCAGCTTAATCTGCCGCTTGCTGCCGTCGAGCAGCGGATGCTCATCGATCAACTGTTGTAGCGCTGCTGGGGCAAATGCTTCGCGACCGATCGGCCCGATGATGCCGTAATCATTGCGCGAACCGCTGAGGTAAATAGGGATAGCGCCGGTCATGATGATGGCGTGAAGAATAGATTTGTGGCAGTTGCGATCGACAAGTACCAGATCGTCTCGTGTGACGTAGGCGTGCCAGATAATTTTGTTTGAAGTAGAAGTCCCGTTAACTACGTAAAAACTGTGATCAGCGCCAAAGGTGCGTGCTGTATTGGCTTCGGCTTCGGCCACCGGGCCGGTGTGATCGAGCAACGAGCCTAGCCCCGGCACAGAGACCGACAAGTCCGAGCGCAGCGTGTTTTCACCAAAAAAATCATGGAAAGCACGGCCAACCGGGCTCTTGCGAAACGCTACGCCACCACCATGGCCGGGCGAATGCCAGGAGTAGCTGGAGCTGGCGGTGTAATCGAGTAGCGCCTTGAAAAACGGAGGTAGCAGTTGGTTCAGGTAGCTGCGTGCGGTGCGGGCAATCTGGCCGGCAATAAACGGCAATGTATCTTCAAACAAATAGATGATGCCGCGTATCTGGTGCAATTCACGTAGCTGTGCCAGCAGTTCGGGCGCAATCGACTGGCGCGTGCTGAGTGCCATGATAGGCAGTTCCGGCGAGCGGCTATGTGCTGCGCTAAACAGGGCTTCAACCTCGTGCAGTGATACCTCGGCATCTGGCGTGAAAAGAATGCAAGACAGCCCACGATGCGCTTCGGCAATCAGCCGCCCCTCATCGAGTGATTCGGCGCCCAGCACCTCAAACCCTTCGCCGTCGAGCGCCTTGAACAACGCATCGAGCTGGGTGCCCGCCACGTTATGCAGGCCGATGGCGGGATTGATCACCAAAATGGGAAAATTCAGATGTTTGAACATGGCTTCCCTGTGTACCTGTGAGTGAGCCCACAGCCTAAGCCAGATTGCCTTATCTTGCCTACGTCGCTGGGTGTTTGGCTGTGTCTTTGTAGTACCATCGAACATCCAACCAAGGTGATTCGGTCAAGGTAGTCAGGCCAATACAGCCATACCAAAGTAACAGCTGAGGAGACGTGCTTTTGAACTGGGATCTACAAAACCCACACACGGTGGATATTCTGGTCGGTGCCGAGCATATCGACGAGCTGGGACATGCCAACAATACGGTTTATGTCAGCTGGCTGGAGCGCTGCGCCTGGGAGCACTCCCAATCGCTGGGTCTGGGGTTTGAGCAGTATCGGGAGCTGAATCGTGCCATGGCGGTGTTACGCCATGAGATCGACTACCTGGCGGCTGGCTATGAGGGCGATGAGCTGGTGATGGCAACCTGGATCGTTCACTGGGACAAAAAACTGCGCATGACGCGCCACTTCCAGCTATGCCGCAAGGCGGATGGCGTGACGCTGTTGCGCGCACGTACTACCTTTGTGTGTATCGAGTTGACTACGGGGCGTCCGAAGCGAATGCCACAAATATTCATCGATCAGTATGGCAAAGGGCTGACCGAAGACAGCCCTAAATAGCGTTTAACGGTACTCGCACAAATACGCAGTATCGCGCTCAACCTTGAGGTTGAAACGGCTGTTGGCGGCAACCGTAAACTGCTCGCCGGCACCGTAGGTAGTCCAGGTGTCGCTGTCTGGCAGCTTAACGACTAAAGCGCCGTTGATGACGTGCATGATTTCCAGTTGGCTGGTACCAAACTCGTATTCACCTGGAGCCATAACGCCAACGGTGGCGCTGCCTTCGGGCTGCTGAAAAGCGATAGAAGCGACCTTACCGTCAAAATACTGATTTACCTGAAACACGGCGCATACTCCTGGAAGGAAAAGGGCCGCCATTATGCCGAGCGGGCAATGGTTCTCGCAATTACCAGCGGCACTAATTTATCTTGAATCGAATACAGCTCGCGTTGGCGGCTTTTAGGGTAGGAGTAACAACATGGCGAATATCGGTTTTATTGGTTTGGGTGTGATGGGCTATCCCATGGCCGGGCACTTGCAGCGTGCCGGACACAACGTCACCGTTTATAACCGCACCGCTAGCAGGGCGCGCCAGTGGGTAGCCGAGCACGCCGGCAGCGCCGCAGATACGCCTGCGCTGGCGGCGGTCGATCAGGACTATGTATTACTCTGCGTGGGTAACGATGATGATCTGCGTGCAGTGATCGCCGGGGAAGATGGCGTGCTTCAAGGCGCGCGCAGTGGCCTGGTGTTGGTGGATCACACCACGGCATCGGCGGATGTGGCGCGTGAATTGGCTGCGCTAGCGGCAGAGCAAGGCGTGGGCTTCCTGGATGCGCCTGTATCGGGTGGTCAATCCGGTGCGGAAAAGGGCCAATTAACCATCATGGTTGGCGGTGATGAATCGGTATTCGATTTGGTGCGGCCGATTATCAAGAACTACGCCCGTATGGTGCAGTTGATGGGGCCGGTTGGCAGCGGACAGTTGACCAAAATGGTTAACCAGATATGCATTGCCGGTTTAGTACAGGGCTTGTCGGAAGCGCTAAACTTTGCGCAGAAAGCGGGTCTAGACGCTGAGGCGGTGGTCTCGGTTATCAGCAAAGGCGCAGCGCAATCCTGGCAGATGGAACATCGCCACAAAACCATGTTGGCAGGTGATTTTGAGCACGGTTTTGCGGTGGACTGGATGCGCAAGGATCTGGCGATAGTCTTGGCTGAGGCGCAGCGCAATGGTGCGCAGTTGCCGGTTACCGCATTGGTGGACCAATTTTATGCTGATGTGCAGGCCATGGGTGGCAAGCGCTGGGACACGTCCAGTTTGATTGCGCGACTCAAGCGCTGATAATTTTTAACAGCCTGCTAGAATGCGCGCCGGCACACCGCAGGTGTGCATTTCAGGGGATTAACCATGCAGTGCCGAGAGGCTTGTGGCGCGTGTTGTATCGCGCCATCCATCAGTTCGCCGCTACCGGGCATGCCGAATGGCAAGCCAGCGGGTGAGCGCTGCCTGCATTTACAGTCAGATATGCGCTGCGCAATCTTCTATTCGCCGGAGCGCCCTGCAGTCTGTGCTGGCTTTAAAGCGGAAGCTAGTGTTTGCGGCGATAACGCGGAAGAGGCGCTGCGGATTATTGGTTGGCTGGAAGGCGAAACCGCCTGAGCCGCTTTTAGCTACTTTGCCCAGCGGCAATTGCGAGCCTGCGTCGTCGCCCGGCAAACACGTTGATCGCCAGTCCGGCCATTACCAGCAGCGTGCCGAGCATCTGCAGTTGGCTGAGTTGCTCGTCGAGTAGCCAGGCTGCCGAACTCAAACCAATGATCGGTACCAGCATCGAGAACGGCGCTACCTGGGCCGCTGGGTAACGCGACAGCAAGCGACTCCATAAACTGTAGCCCAACAAAGTGGCGCCAAAGGCCAGATAAAACAGCGCCAGGATCGCATTCAGGCTGATGTTTTCCAGCGCAGTGCCAATTTGTTGCGGCCCTTCCAGCAGCAGTGACATGGCGAAGAAGGGCAGGGGTGGCACCAGACTACCCCAGACCACCAGGCTGACAAGGTCTACTTTACCTACACGCTTGGTGATGATGTTGCCCATGGCCCACATTGCGGCTGCGCAAATGGTCAGTGCAAAGCCTGCCAGCGTCATGCCAACGCCGCTGTTCAGGCCGATCAAGAGCAAACCCCCTGCGGCGACGCAGAGTCCGACCAGATTATGTATGCGTACCTGTTCGCCCAATACCATGGCAGCGAACAGCAGGGTGAAGAATGCCTGTGACTGCAGAACCAGAGACGCCAGGCCGGCCGGCATGCCGACAGACATGGCAGAAAACAGAAAAGCGAATTGGCCGAAAGAAATGGTCAAGCCATAAGCCAGTAACCAGCGCAGGGGAATCTTTGGACGGCGAATAAAAAATACCGCAGGAATAGCGGCCAAAGTGAACCGCATGGCACCCAGCAGCATCGGCGGTAGATCATTCAAGCCAACTTTGATAACCACAAAGTTAAGTCCCCACACCAGAATAACCAGCATGGCGAATCCGAGATCTCTGGGGGACATGGTGTAACGGGCTCCGGCGTATAAAAGTAGGCAGCCCATACAAACATGTTTTCACGCGGCTGAAGCGGTACAGCCAAGTTAGGATTGACCTGTACAGTGTTGCAATTGCAGCTAATAAAAAACCCGCCTAGGCGGGTTTTTTATTAGCTTGCGGCGACTTACTTGGAAGGGTAATCGCGTTGAGCTGGACCGGTGTACAACTGGCGAGGACGACCAATCTTGTACGGTCCACTGATCATTTCGTTCCAGTGCGCTACCCAGCCTGGTGTGCGGCCGGTGGCGAAAATGACGGTGAACATCTCAGTTGGAATGCCGATTGCCTTAAGGATGATGCCGGAGTAGAAGTCGACGTTCGGGTACAGGTTACGTTCCTTGAAGTAAGGATCGTTCCGGGCGATTTCTTCCAGTTTCATCGCCAGCTCCAGCTGCGGGTCATTGATACCCAGCTCAGCCAGTACTTCGTCGCAGGTCTCTTTCATTACTTTGGCGCGCGGGTCGAAGTTCTTGTAGACGCGGTGACCAAAGCCCATCAGCTTGAACGGGTCATCTTTATCTTTAGCTTTGGCAACGAATTTGTCGATGTTGGAAACATCACCAATTTCATCCAGCATACGCAATACTGCTTCGTTTGCGCCGCCGTGAGCCGGGCCCCATAGAGCAGCGATGCCAGCTGCGATACAGGCGAAAGGATTGGCGCCGGAGGAGCCTGCCAGGCGGACAGTAGAGGTTGACGCGTTCTGCTCGTGATCAGCATGCAGCACGAAAATACGGTCCATAGCCTTGGAGAGAACCGGACTGATTGGCTTCTCGTCACATGGTGTATTGAACATCATGTGCAGGAAGTTTTCTGAATAGCTCAGTTCGTTGCGTGGGTACATCATGGGCTGCCCCATGGAATATTTGTACACCATGGCTGCCAATGTCGGCATTTTAGCGATCAGGCGGATTGCAGAAATTTCACGATGGTTGGGATTATTGATGTCCAACGAGTCGTGGTAGAAGGCAGACAATGCGCCAACTACGCCACACATGATGGCCATTGGGTGTGCGTCACGGCGGAAGCCGTTGAAGAAAGTTTTCAGTTGCTCGTGCACCATGGTGTGGTTCTTGATGGTGCTATCGAACTTGATTTTTTCTTCGTCGGTGGGAAGTTCACCTTTCAACAGAAGAAAGCAGGTTTCCAGGAAGTCCGCTTTTTCCGCAAGCTGATCAATGGGATAGCCGCGATGCAGCAATATACCCTTGTCGCCATCAATGTAGGTGATCTTGGATTCACAAGATGAGGTGGCCATGAAGCCAGGGTCAAAAGTGAACACGCCTTCTGCAGTGAGGCCACGAACGTCCACGACGTCGGGACCCATGGTCCCGGAATAGACTGGTAGGTCAATGGGGGCAGCGCCCTCGATGATCAATTGCGCTTTTTTGTCAGCCATTGATGGCCTCCTGTTTTGCTGTATCGAAAAGGTGACCCCCCACGCAGGGCCCGCATCACTATAAGGTGATAAATTGGTTTGTCAATTGTACTTATAGTGAAAGGGAATAGGGGTAATTAAAAGCTTTAATTACATAGGTAAATGTGCTTTGCCACGTGCCGGCATGCGTGATGTAGAGCGCTTTGCAACACGTTGTTGCATTGTAATTAATGACCTAAGTCTCTATACTCCTTGACCGGCAAAGTGACTCAGAGGGCCTCTCGCAGGGGCTGCAACACAGGGTTACGCACCTTCCTATAATCCAAGCCCTGCCCACAGGGCCATGAGTGTGAATATAGCCGTGAATAGCAAAAGACCCGTCAACCTAGACCTCAGGACAATCAAACTTCCTGTCACAGCCTATACGTCAATTCTCCACCGCATTTCTGGCGTGATTCTGTTCGTTTCCATCGCGATTCTGCTATGGATGCTGGACACCTCGTTGAGTTCGGAAAGCGGTTTCGAGCAAGTTCAAAGCTGCCTTCAGCACCCCCTGGCCAAATTGGTCGTCTGGGGTATCCTCGCTGCACTGCTTTATCACCTGGTCGCCGGCGTGCGCCACCTGGTAATGGATGCTGGCGTGGGTGAAGGGCTCGAAAGTGGTAAGCGTGGCTCACAGATAGTACTTGTTGTTTCTGCCATTTTGATTGTTCTTCTGGGGGTGTGGATATGGTAACTAACGTCACCAACCTTTCTCGCAGCGGCCTTTATGATTGGATGGCGCAGCGTGTGTCCGCCGTCCTATTGGCTGCTTACGTGTTGTTTCTGCTCGGCTATCTGATCGCTCACCCTGGCCTGACCTACGCCGAATGGCAGGGTTTGTTCAGTCAGAGCTGGATGCGCATCTTCAGTCTGCTCACGCTGGTTGCTTTGAGCGTACATGCCTGGGTTGGCATGTGGACCATTTCAACTGACTACCTGACTCCCATGGCTCTAGGCAAATCTGCCACTGTCGTCCGCTTCCTGTTCCAGGCGGTCTGCGGTCTTGCCATGTTTGTGTTTTTCGCTTGGGGCGTGCAGATTCTGTGGGGAATTCGATAAATGTCTAATATGCGTACTTTGACCTTTGACGCGATCATCATCGGTGGTGGTGGTGCTGGTATGCGCGCTGCGCTGCAACTGGCTCAAGGCGGCCACAAGACAGCCGTCGTAACCAAGGTGTTTCCGACTCGCTCGCACACTGTATCTGCTCAGGGTGGCATCACTTGCGCGATTGCCTCGGCTGATCCAAACGATGATTGGCGCTGGCACATGTACGATACCGTTAAGGGCTCCGACTATATCGGCGACCAGGACGCTATCGAGTACATGTGTTCTGTAGGTCCAGAAGCGGTATTCGAACTTGAACATATGGGTCTGCCGTTCTCCCGTACCGAGCAGGGCCGTATTTATCAGCGTCCATTCGGTGGCCAGTCTAAAGGTCCGGATAACCCTACTCAGGCGGCACGCACCTGCGCAGCTGCTGACCGTACTGGTCACGCGCTACTGCATACGCTGTATCAGAACAACGTTAAGCACAACACTACCTTCCTTAATGAGTGGTACGCGGTTGATCTGGTCAAGAACCAGGACGGCGCGATTGTTGGTGTGATTGCGATCTGCATTGAAACCGGCGAGACCGTTTACATCCGTGCCAAGGCCACTGTGCTGGCGACTGGCGGCGCGGGTCGTATTTACGCTTCTACTACCAATGCCCTGATCAACACCGGTGACGGTATCGGTATGGCGCTGCGCGCTGGTGTGCCGGTCCAGGATATCGAGATGTGGCAGTTCCACCCGACCGGTATTGCCGGCGCGGGTACCCTGGTGACCGAAGGTTGCCGTGGTGAAGGTGGCTATCTGATCAACAAGCACGGCGAGCGCTTCATGGAGCGTTACGCGCCCAACTCGAAAGACCTTGCCGGTCGTGACGTTGTGGCCCGTTCCATGGTTAAGGAAATTCTTGCCGGTAACGGTTGTGGTCCCGATGGCGACCACGTGATGCTGAAGCTGGATCACTTGGGTGAAGAAGTGCTGCACAGCCGCCTGCCAGGTATCTGTGAACTATCCAAGACCTTTGCTCACGTTGATCCCGTGGTTGCGCCTATCCCGGTTGTACCGACTTGTCACTACATGATGGGTGGCGTTGCTACCAATATTCATGGTCAGGCAATCAGCCGTGATGCGGCTGGCAACGACAAGATCGTTGAAGGTTTGTTTGCGGTTGGCGAAGTGGCCTGCGTCTCTGTGCACGGTGCTAACCGTCTGGGCGGTAACTCCCTGCTTGACCTGGTCGTATTCGGTCGTGCTGCTGGTATTCACCTGGAAAGCTCTTTGAAAGATGGCATCGAACTCCGCGATGCCTCGGCATCCGATATTGAAGCTTCGCTCTCACGCCTGTCTGGCTTGAACGAGCGAACTAAAGGCGAAGACGTTGCACCGCTGCGTAAAGAACTGCAAAACTGCATGCAGAACTACTTCGGTGTTTTCCGTACCGGTGAGTTCATGCAGAAGGGCATCACGCAGCTGGCTGATCTGCGCGAGCGTATTGCTAACGCCAAGATCGACGACAAGAGCCAGGCGTTCAACACTGCGCGTATTGAAGCTCTGGAGCTGCAAAACCTGCTGGAAGTGGCTGAAGCCACTGCGATTGCTGCAGAAGCCCGTACCGAAAGCCGCGGCGCACATGCACGTGAAGACTACGAAGATCGCGATGACGTGAACTGGTTGTGCCACAGCCTGTACATGCCTGAAACCAAGCAGCTGGAAAAGCGGGCAGTTAACTTCTCGCCGAAGACAGTTCCGACCTTTGAACCTAAAGTGCGTACCTACTAAGGGTGACCGATATGTTGCAAGTAAGTGTTTATCGCTATAACCCCGAAACGGACAGCGCGCCGTTCATGCAGGACTTCCAGATCGATACCGGCGGCAAGGACATCATGGTTCTTGACGTGCTGGCTCTGGTTAAAGAAAAAGACGTAGGTATGGCCTACCGTCGCTCGTGCCGTGAAGGTGTGTGCGGTTCCGATGGTATGAATATCAACGGTAAAAACGGCTTGGCTTGTATTACACCGCTGTCCGATGTTGTCAAAAACAACAAGCTGGTTTTGCGTCCTTTGCCTGGTTTGCCAGTAATTCGTGACTTGGTTGTAGATATGAGCATCTTCTACAAGCAATACGAAAAAGTTCAGCCGTATTTGCAGAATGACACGCCGGCGCCGGCAATTGAGCGCCTGCAGTCTCCTGAGGAGCGGGAAAAGCTGGATGGTCTGTACGAGTGTATTCTCTGTGCATGCTGCTCCACTTCCTGCCCTTCATTCTGGTGGAATCCCGATAAATTTATCGGTCCTGCTGGTTTGTTGCAGGCTTACCGCTTTTTAGCGGATAGCCGTGACGAGAAGACTGATGAGCGTTTAGCGTCATTGGATGACCCGTTCAGCGTATTCCGCTGCCGTGGCATCATGAATTGCGTCAATGTTTGCCCTAAAGGTCTTAACCCGACCCGTGCCATTGGCCATATTCGTAACATGTTGCTGCAGAGCGGTACCTGATCGACTGTAATTGCATTAAGTTGGACTGAACTGACTCCTGCTATAGGGAGTCGGACAGTTTTAAAGACGAGCCGCTAGCTCAAAAAGCCGCGGCTCGTATGTACCTAAACCAACAGGGGCAATCGGGTAACACCCGAACTATCTGTCGGGGCCGGCAATTTTCCGTATGACGGAATATGTGGCAGCAAGGTAGGAGGCAGCGACACTGCCCCCGAGACCACCCAACATATTCTGCGCGGATGGCAGAGTTACCCTTTGCCAATTAATGGTCTTCGCGCCAGATGGTGTCCCCTACTTAAGGGTGACCAAGCATGCCAGACAGCGAAATGCAGCAGCTGTGGAGCACGTCTCACATATCCGGTGGGAATGCCTCCTATGTTGAAGAGCTTTATGAGCTCTACCTGCAAGATCCGAACAGTGTTGCCGAAGAATGGCGCAGCTATTTCCAAAAGCTGCCTCAGATCAATGGCCATGCCGGATCAGATGTTCCTCATTCCGCTATACGCGACCATTTTCTTCTGCTATCCAAAAGCAACCGCCGGCCCCAAGCGTCCGCTGGTCAGGTCAGCCGTGAACACGAGAAAAAACAGGTCGACGTTCTTCGCCTGATCCATTCCTACCGTATGCGCGGTCACCAAGCTGCCAAGCTAGATCCGCTTGGGCTGTGGAAGCGGGAAGAAATTGCGGACCTTACGCTGTCTGACTATGACCTTACTGAAGCTGATCTGGACACCGTGTTTCGTACCGGTGAACTGCAGTTCGGTACTGGCGAAGCGACCCTTCGCGACACGCTGGAAGGTCTTAAGTCGACTTACTGCTCGACCTTCGGCGCCGAGTACATGCACATTGTTGATTCCAGCCAGCGTCGCTGGTTTCAGCAACGCATGGAAAGCGTGCGCGGACGTCCACAATTGGGTGCAGATACCAAGCGACACCTGATGGAGCGTCTGACTGCTGCAGAGGGTCTGGAAAAGTATCTGGGTACCAAGTACCCCGGCACCAAGCGTTTTGGCGTGGAAGGGGGCGAGAGCCTGATCCCCATGCTGGACGAGATTATCCAGCGCTCGGGCTCCTACGGCACGCAGGAAGTGGTGTTGGGCATGGCCCACCGTGGCCGCTTGAACGTACTGGTCAACACCCTTGGCAAGAACCCGCGCGACTTGTTCGACGAGTTTGAAGGCAAGAAGAAAGTTGATATGGGCTCCGGTGACGTCAAGTACCACCAGGGTTTCTCATCCAACGTTATGACCTCTGGTGGCGAAGTACACATGGCGCTGGCGTTCAATCCTTCGCACCTGGAGATCGTTTCTCCGGTGGTGGAAGGTTCGGTACGCGCACGTCAAGACCGCCGTCTGGACGCTGCTGGTGACAAAGTGCTGCCGATCAGCATTCATGGCGACGCCGCTTTTGCTGGGCAGGGCGTGGTCATGGAAACCTTCCAGATGTCACAGACCCGTGCTTACAAAACGGGCGGCACCATTCACATCGTTATCAATAACCAGGTCGGCTTTACCACCAGCCGTCAGGACGATGCGCGCTCAACCGAGTACTGCACCGACGTTGCCAAGATGATTCAGGCGCCAATTTTCCACGTTAATGGCGATGATCCGGAAGCCGTGTTGTTTGTTACTCAGTTAGCCGTCGACTATCGCATGCAGTTCAAGCGCGATGTGGTGATCGATCTGGTTTGTTATCGCCGTCGTGGTCACAACGAAGCTGACGAGCCGTCTGGCACCCAGCCGCTGATGTACGACATCATCACCAAGCATGCGACGACGCGCGACATTTACGCCGAGCGCCTGATCGGTGAGGGCGTGTTGACCAAAGATGAAGTGCAGGGTTACTTCGAAGAGTATCGTGACGCGCTGGATAACGGTGATCACGTAGTTAAGAGCCTGGTTAAAGAACCGGATAGCAGTTCATTTGTCGACTGGGCGCCTTACCTGAATCACAAATGGACCGCGCGTCATGACACCAGTTTTGACCTAAAGACCCTGCAGGAATTGGCCAATAATCTGACCGATTTGCCTGATGGTCTGGTGCTGCAGCGCCAAGTTAACAAGATCGTTGAGGACCGTCGTAAGATGGCCGCCGGCGCATTGGCATTGAACTGGGGCTTCGCCGAAACGATGGCTTATGCCACGTTGTTGCACGAAGGCCACCCGATTCGTATTACCGGTCAGGACGTGGGTCGCGGTACTTTCTCCCACCGTCACGCGGTATTGCACAGCCAGAACGACGGCCGCGCCTATGTGCCATTGCGCAAATTGAGCGATAACCAGCCACGCTTCGATATCTATGATTCGCTGCTATCTGAAGAGGCCGTACTGGCCTTCGAATATGGCTACGCGACTACGATGCCGAACGTGCTGGTTGTTTGGGAAGCCCAGTTTGGTGACTTCTTCAACGGCGCTCAGGTGGTTGTGGATCAGTTCATCACCAGCGGCGAGCACAAGTGGGGTCGCTTGTGCGGTCTGACTATGCTGCTGCCACACGGCTATGAAGGGCAGGGCCCTGAGCACTCCTCAGCCCGTTTGGAGCGCTTCCTGCAACTATCTGCGGAACACAATATTCAAGTCTGCGTTCCATCGACGCCAGCGCAGGTTTATCACATGCTGCGTCGTCAGGTGATTCGTCCGCTGCGTAAGCCGCTGATCGCGCTGACGCCTAAGTCGTTGCTGCGCCATAAACTGGCTACCTCCACTCTTGAAGAACTGGCCGATGGCTCGTTCCAGACGGTGATTCCAGAAGTCGACAGTCTTGATGTTAAAAAAGTTGACCGTGTTGTGATGTGTAGCGGCAAGGTTTATTACGACCTGCTCGAGAAGCGTCGCAAGGAAGAGCTGGATAATGTCGCCATCGTGCGGATTGAACAGCTCTATCCCTTCCCGGAGGACGATTTGGCCGAGGTTCTGGCGCCGTACAAGCATCTTAAGAAGATGGTCTGGTGCCAGGAAGAGCCAATGAACCAAGGCGCTTGGTATTGCAGTCAGCACCATATGCGTCGTGTGCTCACTGAACACAAGACCAAAAATTTGTATCTGGACTACGCTGGACGGGAGGCTTCTGCCGCGCCGGCCTGCGGCCATCCTTCAATGCACGCGGAACAGCAGGAAAAGCTCCTGCAAGACGCTTTTACTGCCTGAGCACCGGCGACAACAGAGAATTTATAAGGATCTACAATGGCTATTGAAATCAAGGCCCCTACTTTTCCGGAATCGGTTGCTGACGGCACAGTCGCTACCTGGCACAAACAACCGGGCGATGCAGTAAAGCGCGATGAATTGATCGTCGATATCGAAACCGACAAAGTGGTGATGGAAGTATTGGCCGAAGCCGACGGCGTGATGGGCGATATTGCCAAAGCCGAAGGTGAAACCGTACTGAGCGGTGAGTTGCTGGGTACTCTGAAAGATGGCGAAGCCGCTGCAGCACCTGCAGCACCTGCAGCCAAGTCGGCAGACGCCAAGGCCGAGGCCGCGCCTGCACCGACAGAGTCAGCTGAAGAGCCCATGCTGTCGCCTGCTGCGCGTAAACTGGCAGAAGAAAACGGCCTTGCGCCGACAGACATCGGCGGCACTGGTAAGGGTGGTCGCGTCACTAAGGAAGACGTGCTTAACGCCATCGAAGCCAAGAAGAACGCGCCAGCGGCGCCGGCTGCCAAGCCAGCTGCAGCGCCTGCAGCAGCCGTTACTACCGCTGAAGGGGATCGTGTTGAGAAGCGCGTGCCCATGACTCGTCTGCGTGCGCGCATCGCCGAACGTTTGGTTGATGCTCAGTCCAGCATGGCGATGTTGACGACCTTCAACGAAGTCAACATGAAGCCGATCATGGATCTGCGCAAGAAGTATAAGGACCTGTTTGAGAAGAAGCACGATGGTGTGCGTCTGGGCTTCATGTCCTTCTTCGTCAAGGCGGCAACTGAAGCGCTGAAGCGCTACCCTGCAGTTAACGCCTCGATCGATGGCAACGACGTTGTTTATCATGGTTATCAGGATATCGGCGTTGCCGTTTCCAGCGACCGTGGTCTGGTTGTGCCGATTCTGCGTAATACTGAACACATGGGCCTGGCTCAGATTGAAGGCACTATTGCCGAATACGGCCGCAAGGCGCGTGACGGCAAGTTGACTATGGAAGAGATGACGGGCGGTACGTTCACCATCTCTAACGGCGGCGTGTTTGGTTCTCTGCTGTCTTCACCTATCGTCAATCCGCCGCAGGCTGCGATTCTTGGCATGCACAAGATCCAGGAGCGGCCGATGGCCGAGAATGGTCAGGTGGTTGTTCTGCCGATGATGTATTTGGCCCTTTCCTACGATCACCGTCTGATCGATGGCAAAGAAGCGGTTAGCTTTCTGGTCGCCATCAAAGATTTGCTGGAAGACCCAGCACGTTTGATTCTGGACGTCTGATAAAGCTGCACGCTTTCAGCGGCAACTAGGCGCTGCTCTACGCAGGAATGCGCTGAGCAGCCTTCGGATTATTGCTGCCAACAGAGGATTTTTTTATGAGTCAGAAATACGATGTGGTAGTCATTGGTGCGGGTCCCGGCGGTTATGTCGCGGCTATTCGCGCAGCACAGCTGGGTTTGAAAACCGCTTGTATCGAAAAATATATCGGTAAGGACGGTAAGCAAGCACTCGGCGGTACCTGTTTGAACGTCGGTTGCATCCCATCCAAGGCGCTGCTCGACAGTACCTGGAAGTACCATGAAGCCAAAGAGGGTTTTAAAGTCCACGGTATTGATGTCAAAGGCATCAGTATTGACGTCCCGGCGATGGTTGATCGCAAAGACAAGATCGTTAAGCAGTTCACCGGTGGTGTTTCGACGCTGTTCAAGGCGAACGGCGTGACCAGCATTGAAGGCCACGGCAAGCTGCTTACCGGTAAGAAAGTGGAAGTCACTGCACCCGATGGCACCACTACTGTTATCGATGCGGAAAATGTGATTTTGGCCTCCGGCTCAGTGCCTATCAGCATTCCGCCTGCGCCGCTGACCGACGAGATCATCGTTGATTCCACCGGTGCGCTCGACTTTACCTCAGTACCTAAGAAGCTGGGCGTCATTGGCGCTGGCGTTATCGGCCTGGAGCTGGGCTCGGTATGGCGTCGTTTGGGCGCGGAAGTGGTGGTATTTGAAGCGCTGGATACGTTCCTCGGTTTGGCCGACGAACAAGTTGCCAAAGAAGCTCTCAAGACCTTTACCAAGCAGGGTATGCAAATTCGACTGGGTGCCCGTGTTACGGGTACCGAGATCAAGCGTAAGCAGGTTGTTGTGTCCTTCTCCGATTCTGAAGGCGAGCAGCAACTGACGTTTGACAAGTTGATCGTGGCCGTTGGCCGCCGTCCGTATACCGAGAACCTGCTGGCTTCCGATTGCGGCGTTGATCTGGACGAGCGTGGCATGGTGTTTGTAGATGACTACTGTTCAACCAGCGTTCCCGGTGTCTACGCCGTGGGCGATATGGTCCGTGGTCCGATGCTGGCCCACAAGTCTTCGGAAGAGGGCGTAATGGTTGCCGAGCGCATTGCAGGCCACAAGGCGGCAATGAACTACGATCTCGTTCCCTCGGTCATTTATACCCACCCGGAAATAGCATGGGTTGGTAAGAACGAGAAGCAGCTCAAGGCTGAAGGCATCGAATATAACGTCGGCGTTTTCCCTTTTGCGGCCAATGGTCGTGCGGTCGCAGCCAATGACACCGGCGGTATGGTGAAAATGATTGCTGATGCTAAAACCGACCGCGTACTCGGTGTGCACGTGATTGGGCCAAGCGCTGCAGAATTGGTACAGCAAGGTGCGATTGCCATGGAGTTTGGCACCAGTGCCGAAGATTTGGGCATGATGGTGTTCTCGCATCCTACGCTGTCGGAAGCGCTGCACGAGGCCGCTTTGGCAGTCAATGGTCACGCGATCCATGTGGCTAACCGCAAGAAGCGTTAATATAGCGACCAGTTGACCCAACGGTTAATAGTTGACCGTTGGGTCTTTCGCGCAAAGAACAACTTTGACCGAGAGATCGGTCAGGCCACAACGAGGTGGTCAGCCCGTCTGACTGGAAACTGGTTTTCCCGGAGCGAGTACTGCACCAGTGGTTACAAAATGTAACCCTACAATGGCACGCAGTGTTTACCATGTTCTGGCTGACAGGCTTCCGGCAGGGCGGCATTGGTGGCGGCAACTCGCAGAGTGGCGGCTAGAAAGTAATTCCTACACGATCAAAACGGTAGATAAGCATGAATCTTCACGAATATCAGGGGAAGCAGCTGTTCGCTGAATACGGTCTTCCAGTATCCAAGGGCTTTGCGGTTGACACTCCGGAAGACGCGGCAGAAGCCTGTGACAAGATCGGCGGCGACATGTGGGTCGTCAAGGCTCAGGTTCACGCAGGTGGCCGTGGTAAGGCTGGCGGCGTTAAGCTGATCAAGAGTAAAGAAGAAGCCAAGGCTTTCGCAGAGAAATGGCTTGGCCAGCGTCTGGTGACCTATCAGACAGACGCTACTGGTCAGCCCGTAACCAAGATTTTGGTTGAGTCCTGCACCGATATTGCTCAGGAATTGTACCTGGGTGCTGTCGTTGATCGCTCCAGCCGCCGCATCGTTTTCATGGCTTCTACTGAAGGTGGCGTAGAAATCGAGAAGGTCGCTGAAGAGACTCCCGAGAAGATCATCAAAGCCGTTGTTGACCCACTGGTTGGCGCACAGCCATACCAGGGTCGTGACCTGGCGTTCCAGCTGGGCCTGAAAGGCGACCAAATCAAGCAATTCACCAACATCTTCGTTGGTTTGGGCAAGTTGTTTGCCGACTATGATTTGGCTCTGCTGGAAATCAACCCGCTAGTGATCAAGGAAGACGGTAACCTGCATTGCCTGGACGCCAAGCTTGGCATCGATGGCAACGCCATGTACCGCCAGCCTAAGCTACGTGGCATGCACGATCCGTCACAAGACGATCCACGTGAAGCCCACGCTGCCAAGTTCGAGCTCAACTATGTTGCGCTGGAAGGTAACATCGGCTGCATGGTCAACGGTGCTGGCCTGGCCATGGGTACCATGGATATCGTCAATCACCACGGCGGCAAGCCTGCCAACTTCCTGGATGTGGGCGGCGGCGCTACTAAAGAGCGCGTTACCGAAGCATTCAAGATCATCCTGTCCGACACCAATGTTAAGGCCGTTCTGGTTAACATTTTTGGTGGTATCGTTCGTTGCGACATGATTGCCGAAGGCATCATTGGCGCAGTGAAAGAAGTGGGTGTGAAAGTACCTGTAGTTGTACGTCTGGAAGGCAACAATGCCGAACTGGGCGCCAAGGTATTGAAGGAAAGTGGTCTGAACATCATCGCAGCAACCAGTCTGACCGACGCTGCCCAGCAAGTCGTCAAGGCCGCGGAGGGTAAATAATGAGCATCCTGATCAATAAAGACACCAAAGTTATCTGCCAGGGCTTTACTGGCGCACAGGGTACTTTCCACTCTGAGCAAGCCATCGAGTACGGCACCAAGATGGTCGGCGGTGTAACTCCAGGCAAGGGTGGCACTACGCACCTGGGCCTGCCTGTATTCAACACCGTTCGCGAAGCGGTCGAGAAAACCGGCGCTACTGCCAGCGTGATCTACGTTCCTGCTCCGTTCTGCAAGGACTCGATCCTGGAAGCAGCCAACGGCGGCATCGAGCTGATCGTCTGCATCACCGAAGGCATCCCTACGCTGGACATGCTCGACTGCAAAGTCGTCTGTGACCAGCTGGGCGTTCGTTTGATCGGGCCTAACTGCCCAGGCGTTATCACCCCAGGCGAGTGCAAGATCGGCATCATGCCCGGTCACATTCACTTGCCAGGCAAGGTTGGTATCGTTTCTCGTTCCGGCACTCTGACCTACGAAGCGGTCAAGCAGACTACTGATGCTGGTTTCGGTCAGTCCTCTTGCGTCGGTATCGGTGGCGACCCGATTCCTGGCTCCAACTTTATCGACATTCTGGAAATGTTCGAGAAAGACCCAGCCACTGAAGCGATCGTCATGATCGGTGAGATTGGTGGTAGCGCGGAAGAAGAAGCCGCTGCGTACATCAAGGCCAACGTCACCAAGCCGGTTGTGTCATACATCGCTGGTGTAACTGCTCCGGCAGGCAAGCGTATGGGTCACGCTGGTGCGATCATCTCCGGTGGTAAGGGTACTGCGGATGAGAAGTTTGCCGCGCTGGAAGATGCCGGTGTTAAAACCGTGCGTTCTTTGGCTGATATCGGCAAGGCTCTGTCTGAGCTGACCGGTTGGGCAATGAAGTAAACATCTGATTTAATCAGTTGTTACGCAAAACCCCGCTAAGGCGGGGTTTTGTTTTTTCGCCAAGCGAATTTCAAGTTGCAGTGCGGTTTGTGCCGAACTGCCAGAGTAACGAGCAGATACTGCAGCCGTGGCAGCGGATCGACAGGCAAGGACGACGTTATGCAGAGTTTTGATCGCATCAACAGTTTGCATCTGATGGTTGGCAGCTTTCAGGCTGTACTTGCCTATGGCTTGTATGAGGCAGCGGATCATGGGGTGTGGCCGGCAACTCACGCAGCGGCCTTTATCCCTCTGTTCATGTTGATGTTGTTCTTTCCTTTTGCGTTCTACTGCGCGAACAACGCCCTGACTGTACGGCGATGGTTGATCAGTTTTGCTATTGCGCTGTTGGCGGCCGGTGTCGGGTTGTATCAGGGCCTGACAGTCAGTGGTTGGGCGTCCGGTGGCACAGTTATGGAGCCCAATTGGTCGCCTGTTAGCCTGGGTGATTACTTGATCCCAGCATTGATTCTGGGTCTGGCTTTGTTTCTGCTGGTGCCCGCGCTTGCGCTTTACCAAGGATCGTGGCGCGTGGATTATCGGCGCTGGATGCTATCACTGCATCAGAATGCGCAGCTGTTGTTGCAAGCCAGTTTGGTGCTCGGGCTCTTCTGGGCTTTGTTGCTGACGGCGGCGGCGTTGTTTGGGTTGATCGATTTGCACTTCATGCAGAACCTGATTGAACGCAGTTGGTTTTCCATACCACTCAGTGTGTTGGTTTTCTCCCATGGCGTATCCTTGGCAGTGCGCAACCATAATGTTGTGGACTACCTGTCTGAGCGCGCAGGGCAGCTATGCAGTTGGCTTTATCCAATGGCCGCCATACTGGGATTAGGCTTTGTGCTCAGTTGGTTGGTACAGGGGCTTGATACCCTGTTGGCGACAGGGCATGCCGCCAACTTGTTGCTGTGGTTTGCCACGCTCAGCCTGTTGCTGCTCAATATGGCGAATCAAGGTGGAGTGCAGTCCAGTCAGAGCGCTGGCTGGCTCCGTTGGCTTGCGCTGCTGGGTACGCTCGCACTGCTGCCGATGACGCTGGTGGCCGCCTATGCTCTGGGTTTGCGTATTGACCAGTACGGTCTGACTCCGACGCGTATCTGGGCGGCCTTTGTCAATCTGGTGCTGATGTTGATGGTGTTGGGTTACTTGCTGCATTCGGTGCAGCAGGTGCGTGATGCATCGCGCTCGTGGATTGCATCGACTAATGCATTCACCGCGGTAGTAGTGGTGCTTGGCATCTTGCTCATGCTGGCTGGACCACTGGATCCACGGCGTATTAGTGTCGCCAGCCAGATCGCTCGGCTGCAGCATGATTCCACGGTGGATGCCGTCGCATTGATTGGCTTTCTGGCCCGCGATGGCGGCCGCTTTGGCACGGAAGCCTTGTGGCAGTTAGCCAAGCAAGAGGGAGTTGCGGGGAGCCTTGTAGCTGAGCGCGCCGCGATGGCCCAGCGGGCGCTGGAGAGGCCTGACAATCAAGTTGGCGATGCCGACGCAGTGATCGCCAACTTGCCGATATTTCCTGCCGGGGTTAGCCTGCCGCGCGGGTTGCAGGAGCAACTGGCGACATACCCTGAGCTCGCCGACTGTTCAGGCGATCTTGCGGCGACGAACGCCTGCCTGATCTGGCAACTGAAGCTGCGTCCGGAAGGCCCCGACGAGTACGTGCTCCTGAGCCGCCGACTGCCAGTTGCGCATCCCTTTGGCGTTTTATGGCAGCAAACAGGCGATGGAGATTGGGACTCCCTCGGGCGTATCGATCTGAACACCATAGGGTGCCCACCTAGGAGCGGTGCTCAAATCTTATTTGAGGCGCTGATCAAAGGACAGGTTGAGATGCAGGTGAAGCAACAGCGCGATCTGATGGTGAATGGGCTACGAATTCCTACCACGACCTGGCAGCAGGATAATTGTAATTAGGCCGGGTTTTACTTAATGCGTTCGAGGCGCAGGGATGGTTGGCTCGTGCTGCGAATAGATAATTGATTACTGATGAAAAAGACACTTAAATCGTTCGATGTGCTGGCGTTAGGTTTTATGACCTTCGCTTTGTTTCTGGGTGCTGGGAACGTTATTTTTCCACCGAGTGCCGGACTGGCTGCTGGTCAGCAGATGCTGCCAACAGCCATCGGCTTCATGCTTACTGCTGTGGGGCTGCCACTGTTGACCCTGATCGCATTGGCTCGGGTAGGCGGCGGTATGGCGGAATTAACTGCCCCGCTGGGATATTGGCCCGGGTTGCTGCTTAGCGTAGCGGTCTATTTGGCTATCGGACCGCTGTTCGCTACACCGCGCACTGCGGTAGTGTCCTATGAGCTTGGCGTGGCGCCTTTCGTGCAAGACAGCTGGCAGACATTGCTGCTTTATAGTCTGCTGTATTTTGCTGCGGTGATCTTCCTCGCCTTGAAACCGGGGCAGTTGGTTGACCGCGTAGGTAAGTACATTACCCCCATCCTGTTAGTCGGCCTGGTGCTGCTGGGCGCGGCAGCTATTTTCTTCCCGGCGGGTGAAATGGCCAGCGCGGCGAGTGAATATCGCGATGGCGCTTTGATCAAGGGCTTTGTGCAGGGCTATCTGACAATGGATACCTTAGGCGCCTTGGTGTTTGGCATCGTTATCACTACGGCTATCCGTGACCGGGGGGTCGACACCGAGCGTCTGATTACTCGTTACACGGTGATGGCCGCGCTGATCGCCGCGCTGGCCTTGTCTCTGGTTTACCTGGCGCTGTTCTATCTGGGGTCGACCAGTGCTGAGTTGGTGGGTGCAGATGCCAACGGCGGTGAAATTTTGGCCGCTTATGTGCAATTTCGCTTTGGTACGGCGGGCAGTTTGCTGCTTGCCGTGGTGATTATCCTGGCCTGTATGACAACGGCGGTAGGGTTGCTGACTGCCTGTGGTGAGTTCTTTAGTAAGCTACTGCCGGTGAGTTATGCGCAGGTAGTATGGATGTTCGGCATTTTTAGCATGCTGGTGGCCAACCAAGGGCTAGAGTCCTTGATTCGGGTGTCTATCCCGGTACTGGTGGGTCTGTATCCGTTGGCAATTGTGCTGGTCTGTTTGAGCCTGTTGGGTAAGAGCTGGGCGAGACCGCAAAATATTCTGCGCCCGGTGATGCTGGTTACTCTGGTGTTCGGCGTGATCGATGGGTTAAAGGCGGCAGGTTTGCTGGCGACTGAACTTACCTGGCTTGATGCACTGCCGTTGGCTGGTCAGAGTCTCGGTTGGCTGGTGCCGGTTCTCTTTACGCTAGTGCTGGCTATACTGACAGAGCACTTGCGCTTCGGCCGCTTGCGGGCCAAGGTCGATTGACCCGCGTAGTGCTCCTGCATAGAGCAGACAGCACTTAGCAGAGGCGGACTTAACACAGTAGGAACGCTATTTTAATCAATCGCAGGGAGTGTAAATGCTGTCGTTTCCGGATGCGGGTAGTCTTTGGGTCAACTTGTTGGCCATTAGCTGGTTTCTGCTTTGCTGGGTAGGCTATACCTATTACGCACAGCATAAAGGTCGTGACACAGCATGCTTGGCCAGCGTGTTACACCTCTACCGCCGTGATTGGATGAATCGCCTTTTACTGCGCGAGCAGCGTATGTCGGATGCCAGCGTGATTGGTAATCTGGAGCGCAATACGTCGTTTTTTGCGTCCAGCACGTTACTTATTCTGGCGGGTTTGATTACCGTTTTGGGCGCAACCGATCGCGCGCAAAATCTACTCCATGAACTGCCTTTTGTAGCACCGGTGAGCCGTGAGATTTCTGAGCTCAAGCTTCTGGTGTTAATGGCTATCTTCGTTTATGCCTTTTTTACTTTTTCCTGGGGCATGCGGCAGTATAACTTTGCATCTGTACTGTTGGGGTCGGCGCCACTGCTTGGGGAGAAAAATGTAACGGAGGCAGAGAAAAAAGCCTACGCCGAGCGTATGGCCAGAGTGCTGTCGCTTGCCGGCAATGAGTTCAACCTCGGGCTGCGAGCTTATTATTTTGCGTTGGGTACGCTTACCTGGTTTATCAACCCGCTGTTATATATTTTGACTACGGCAGGCGTGGTGCTAGTACTTTACAGGCGCGAGTTTCATTCGAAGGTGCTGGAAATTATGATGTTCAGTCCGGCCCCTATTGCGCCCCCTATTGTTCAGGAGAAAACCGAATGAGTTTTCCGCTTTGGTGTTTGTTTTTTGCGGCTTTGTTACTGGTGTTGACCAAAGTGCCTGTTGCTTTAGCCATGGCGCGTAGTGGCGATAAGGGCTACGACAATGCTCATCCACGTGCACAACAGGCTGCCCTGACCGGTTGGGGGGCTCGCGCTATGGCCGCGCACGCTAATATGTTTGAAGCCTTTCCGTTATTTGCGGCGGCGGTTCTAGTCGTGCAGGTATCAGGCAGCATCGGAATGCTAGCGAATCTGCTTGCCGGGCTGTTTATCGTCACGCGAGTAATCTACACGTTGCTGTATCTGGCTGACCGCCCAACGTTGAGAAGCCTGGTTTGGGGCTTGGGATTTATCAGTTGTTTGGTGATGCTGATACTGCCAGCACTGCGTTAAGACGCTGAGTCGTTCGGAGATAGTTGATTGGGATGGCAGAATTGATAGGCCGAGCGGGGAAGCAATGAAAATTCAATCTGGAAGCGCAGGGTCCCGCGCGTGAAACATAAAGAGAAAACGGGCATGCCCTAAGGCATGCCCGTGAGTCTTACTCTTCGATGGCGCGTTCCATCGAATTCTTGGACTCTACCGCAGAATCCTTGACTGCTTCGCCTTTGTCTTCAACATAATCGGCTGAAGCGTCATAGGCTTCTTCGATATTTTCACCGGCAGCGTCCATCTTGTCTTCAATGACTTCGCCAGTGGTTTTTTCGTTGCCGGTCATTTCACGAGCTTTTTGCTCTGTTGCTGCGCCGGCTTCATCGGCGGCGTCGCCCATGTTGTCCATAGCTTCGGAGACGTCTTCCTTAGCGCGGTCCATTTTGTCTTCCGGCTCATCCTGACAACCTGCTACCAGGCCAAAGGCGCCGACCAGCATTGCAGCTGCTAACAGTTTTTTCATCTAAATCTCCTTGATGATGAAAATAGGCTCATCTTTTCGGTTGTTATTAATATTACTGTGCTTCTTGGGCTTTCTGTTCGATAGCGTCGCCAGTTTCTTCGGCGGCATCGCCCATGTTGTCCATAGCGTCAGACATGGAGTCTGATGCATCTTCCATCTTGTCTTCCGGCTCGTCCTGGCAACCTACCAACAGACCCATACCCGCCAATAAGATAGCTGCTGCGGCTAATTTTTTCATCGTAATTCTCCATACTGATGATATCGATATTGAATGTCAGGTATATAGGCCGCACTTTTTATGGGAAGTTCCATAGGCTGCGGTTTCTGGAGTAGAACTTGTGATCTGGGTACTATGCTCAGCTTAGTCGCTATTGGCACATCGGGAAGCGGGATAAAAGATGAGTAGTATTCGAAAACGTGCGCACAACTTCTTATCGGTGCTGAGGCATTGTCAGCACCTTGGCATGCAAATAGAGCAGGCCGACGAGCAGGGGCTCATCATAAAGCTTCCCTACAGTGACAAAATCGTCGGTAACCCAGTGACGGGGTTAATCCACGGCGGGGCGATAACCACTTTGATGGATACGTGCTGCGGTATTTCCACCGTCTGTTACCTACCCACCTTTGAAATTTGTCCCACGCTGGACCTGCGCATCGATTACATGCGCCCCGCTGAACCGGGCAAGCCGATATTCGGCTTTGCAGAATGCTACCGCGTGACGCCGACCATCATTTTCACCCGTGGTGTGGCCTATCAGGAAGATCGTGAACAACCGATTGCCCATGTGGTGGGCACTTTTATGCGTATGGGAAAAGCGGCCGGGCAAGCTGAGTTGGGCGGCAAGGTAGACGGGGGCAAAGTATGAGTCTTAATGAACTGGAAGTTCAGCAGGTGGTTGCCAGCTCGCATCAAAGCGGCGATTACAGTCCTCTGGTAAAACTGATTCCCTACGCCAGCATGATTGGTATGCACGTAACCCGCTTGGGTGATGAGGCTGTTTTTCACCTGCCCAAATCAGAAGACAACATCGGCAATCCGGTTTTACCCGCACTGCATGGCGGAGTCATTGCGGGCTTTATGGAGCAGTCGGCCATGCTGCATCTGATGATCTTTATGAACAGTGCAGTATTTCCTAAAATCATCGACTTCTCGGTAGATTACCTGCGTGCCGGGCTGTACCGTGACACCTACGCTACGTGCCAGGTCTGGCGGCAGGGCCGGCGTGTTGGAAACGTGGCGATCACGGCTTGGCAGACGCGCTCCAAAGAGCCAATTGCTACTGCACGGGCGCATTTCAAACTCGATTAGTATCCGGAAGGAGTAGTGCAGAGACATGGAAGCCTTGTTGATACTGGGTGGCGTGGTCGTCTTTTTGTGTGCCTGGGTTTGGCTGGCGGTAGCTAGCCGCGCCATGTCGGTCGGTCTTTTTGTAGTAGCACTGGTCGCTCCCGTTTTGACCCTGTTGCTGCGCCGCAAGGGTTATTCAAGGCCAGCACGGCTGTTGTTGTTCTTGGGGATAGTGATCAGCTTAAGTGGTTTGGGGCTGCTGTACCGAGAGCAGCCGGAACAGTTTGATCAGTTGGTATCTGGCCGCTGGGTTGAGCAACCGGCTGACAGCGCGCTGAACGGTACATTGATGGAGCAGCCTTTTGTTCCCAACGATGTGCGCTGGCAGGGCAACCACCTGATTTTTTCAGAAAAGGCGGGTGAGCGCACACGGCGATCACTGGTAGTTAAATTTGATCGCGCCGAAGCGCTGCTGCAGGGCACTGCGATAGACCTCTTGCCCGGCGACGCTGGGCCTTGGCCAGAGCTGGTATTGCAGTGGTACACAGGTGCGCTTGAGCCGCCAGGCCTGCGCCGCCTGGATAGTGCCTACAGTATGAGTTTGTCGCTGGCGGCGCAGGGTGACGAGCAAACCCAAATGATAGTGCACCTGCATTTGCCCGCTGAGTTTGGCACCCGCCTCAGCGGCAGTGTGCTGCTGAACAGCCAACCACAATGGTTTGGCAAGTCAGCAGCCGTCCCGGCGGCAGTGGAGCCAGCACCGCAGCTGCCTCAAGCATCTGTCATTTCAATCGACTGGCAAGAAATCAGCCTGCTCGCACTGCTTGATGAACCTCGGGTTTTTGTGGGCCAGGCGGTGCGCTTGACCACGACCTCAGGTAAAGAATTTGTCGGTGTGCTCAAAGCGGTCACGGCCGAAAAGCGAGTCGTGCTCGCGATGCCGCAGGGCGCTAACCAGGTAGACTTTCAATTCCACCCGGTTGATATTCAACGCTTGGAGACGCGGCCGCGCCGATAGATTTGTCGCTGTGTTTCATGCTGAGCCTTGAAAAAGATCATACCGCCCCCATTTTCTCTCCATTGCCGGCACTATTATTAATAGTAGGGCCACGTTTTAACTGAACGCTATGGAGACAATTCGACATGACAGTGGAAAGCAAAAAGGAAACGCTTGGATTCCAGACAGAGGTGAAGCAGCTGCTTCACTTGATGATCCATTCGATGTACTCGAACAAGGAAATTTTCTTGCGCGAGCTGGTTTCCAACGCATCCGACGCATCCGACAAATTGCGTTTTGAAGCCATTGCCAATCCAGCGCTGCTGGAAGATCAACCTGACCTACGCATTCGCATCAGCGCCGACGAAAAGGCCAACACCCTGACGATCGAAGACAATGGCATTGGCATGTCGCGCCAGGAAGTGATCGACCACCTCGGTACTATCGCTAAATCCGGCACCGCGGCGTTCATGCAACAGCTGTCTGGCGACCAAAAAAAGGACGCCAGCCTGATCGGTCAGTTCGGCGTGGGTTTCTATAGCTCCTTCATCGTTCCGGACAATGTAGAAGTCTTTACCCGCCGTGCCGGCCTGAGCGCTGCGGAAGGCGTGCATTGGGAATCAGCTGGTGAAGGTGAGTTTAGTATCGCCACTGTTGAAAAGCCTGAGCGGGGCACGCGCATCGTACTGCACCTGAAGCCAACTGAGTCTGAGTTTGCTGACGGCTTCCGTCTGCGCAACGTGATCACCAAATACGCAGACCATATCTCTCTGCCGATTGAGTTGCCTAAACAGCATCACGGTGAAGAGGCGGATAAGCCAGCTGAAGCCGAGTGGGAAAGCGTCAACCGCGCCAGTGCCCTGTGGACTCGTCCGCGCACCGAGGTGAAAGACGAGGAGTATCAGGAGTTCTACAAACATGTAGCCCATGACTTTGAGAACCCACTGAGCTGGAGCCACAACAAGGTTGAGGGCAAGCTTGAGTACACCAGCCTGCTTTACGTTCCTGGCCGCGCGCCCTTTGATCTTTACCAGCGTGAAGCTCCGCGTGGTCTGAAGCTTTATGTCCAGCGCGTCTTCATTATGGATGACGCCGAGCAGTTTTTGCCACTGTACCTGCGCTTCGTCAAGGGTGTGGTTGATTCCAACGATCTGTCACTCAACGTCTCCCGTGAAATCCTGCAGAAAGACCCGGCCATCGATAGCATGAAGTCGGCGTTGACCAAGCGCACGCTGGATATGCTCGGCAAGCTGAGCAAGAAGGAACCAGAGCAGTACGCCACGTTCTGGAAAGCTTTCGGCAGTGTATTGAAGGAAGGTCCGGCGGAAGACTTCGCCAACCGCGAGAAGGTCGCCAGTCTGTTACGTTTTGCCTCTACTCAGCAAAATGATGACAGTGAAGTAGTCGGTCTGGACACCTATATCGAACGTATGGTTGAAGGCCAGGACAAGATTTACTACCTCACAGGTGAGCGTTACAACCAGGTCAAGAGCAGCCCGCACCTCGAGATTTTCCGCAAGAAAGGTATTGAGGTCTTGCTACTGACTGACCGCATCGACGAGTGGTTGATGAGCCACTTGACCGATTATAACGGCAAGCAGTTTATTGATATCGCCCGTGGCGATCTGGATCTGGGCAAGCTGGAAGGTGAGGAAGACAAGCAGGAACAGGAGAAGCAGGCCGAGGCCAAGGCTGATCTGGTTAAACGTATTCAAGCGGTGCTTAAAGATGAGCTGCAAGAAGTACGTGTGTCCCATCGTCTGACTGACTCGCCAGCGGTGCTGGTTATCAACGAAGATGACATGGGCCTGCAGATGCGCAAGATTCTGGAGGCTACTGGCCAACCGGCGCCTGAGAGCAAGCCGATTCTGGAAATCAACACCAGCCATCCGTTGCTCGACAAGCTGGACAGCGAGCAAGATGAATCGCGCTTTGCTGACCTCAGTCAGATCCTGTTTGATCAAGCGGCACTGGCTGCTGGCGAGTCTTTGCAAGATCCAGCTGCGTACGTGCGTCGTCTCAATGCCTTGCTGGTAGAATTAAGCAGCTGAGCATCCCCCGGCAAACTACCTTAGGGTGGTTTGCCAGCGGATAAAAATTGAGAAAAGAGCACGAAGAAAGAATGTTACGAAAGAGGCCTGCGCAAGCAGGCTTTTTTTATGCGTATAGGGTTATGCTTGGGCCTTTCTTGGTGAAGCTGTAAGGGGATAGCGCATGAAAAAGACTCTGAGCACACTGGTTATGACTGGCCTCGCGACCATGGCGCAAGCTGATATGACAGTACAAAACGTAGCTTATGAAATTGACGGCAAGCCTTTTCAGGGTGTGCTGGTATTCGATGACAGTGTGAGCACACCACGTCCGGGTGTGTTGATGGTGCCTAACTGGATGGGTGTTACCGAGCAGGCGGCAGAGAAGGCGGCCAAGGTAGCGGGTTCTGAGTACGTTGTGTTTGTCGCCGATATGTATGGCAAAGACATTCGCCCACAAAGCGCAGACGAAGCCGGCGCTGCTGCAACGGTGGTGCGTTCCGATCGCCCGCTGATGCGCCATCGCGTCAATGCCGCCTTGAGTGTGTTGCGTGACCAGGCAGACACTGTGCCCCTGCAGACAGACAACCTGGTTGCCATTGGTTTTTGTTTTGGCGGTGGTGCAGTACTGGAGCTGGCCCGCTCGGGCACCGAGATCAAGGGCGTAGTTTCGTTCCATGGCAATCTGGATACACCTACTCCGGAAGACGCTAAAGCGATAAAGATGCCGGTGCTGGTATTGCATGGCGCTGATGATCCCTTTGTACCTCAAGAGCAAGTGAGCGCCTTTGAAGATGAAATGCGCAATGCCAAGGTTGACTGGCAGCTAATCAGCTACGGTGGCGCAGTGCATTCCTTTTCCGATCCCTATGCAGCGATGACCGGAAAAGCCGAGTATCACCCGTTGGTGGCGAAGCGCGCGTTTGGCGCCATGCGACAGTTCTTTAATGAAGTATTGATACCTTGATAAAGCGTTTCTGTGCAGAAAAAAAATTAGTGTAAGACATTAATAAGAATAGGCAGGCCAATGTTTTATAAGAAAAAGTTTCTAATGTTATTCTTTCTTGCTTGCCTTTTTTCTACCTCGCTTGCCGCTCAAGATGCGCCTCTGCCGGTGATAGTCGCGCCGGTCGAAGAGCGTACGCTGAATAGTGATATTCAAGCACTGGGCACACTGCAGGCGAACGAAACAGCACATCTGACTAGTCACATCTCAGCCATTATTTCGCGCATTCATTTCGATGATGGCCAACGGGTAAAGGCCGGTGAGGTTCTGGTTGAGCTAACCAATCATGAGCAAGTTGCCGAACTGGAGGAGGCCAGAGTTGCCTTGGCTGACGCTGAGCGGCAGTTGCAGCGCACCAAGAAATTGGTGGATAACCGTTTTGTGTCGGCTCAGGAGTTAGATGGTCGCCAGCGAGAGTTCGAGGTGACTCAAGCGCGGTTGAGTGCCGTAGAAGCGCGACTGGCAGATCGCCTGATTAAGGCCCCATTCGCTGGTGTAGTTGGATTACGTCAGATCAGCATTGGTACCTTGCTGTCACCGGGTACGCAGGTCACGACCTTGCTGGACGACAGCGTCATGAAGCTGGATTTCAGTATCCCGGAAACCCTTATGGCCCAGCTGCGCCCTGGTCTTGGCATACTCGCCACGGCAGCTGCATTCCCAGGTCGCACCTTTGTAGGCAATATAGTTTCGCTAGATAACCGGGTAGACCCGGTCACCCGCGCTATTCGTGTGCGAGCGATATTGAACAACCGCGAACGGGTGCTGCGGTCGGGCATGCTGATGTCAGTGAGTGTGGCCAGTGCACCGCGCCAGACGCTGGTAATACCCGAGGAAGCGCTTTTGCCCTTGGGCGATAAGCAGTTTGTCATGCGGCTGGAAGGCTCCGCGGATGCTCCCTACGCTCAGCGTGTGCGGGTTGAAATCGGCGAACGTCTGCCCGGAATAGTGGAGATTACCTCTGGTTTGGCGATCGACGAGCAAGTAGTGACCCATGGCGGCTTTCGTTTAGCGTCGGGGCAGCCAGTGCGGATAAAGGCTGAGATAGCCGCTGGCGAATCAGTTCGCGCGGCGCTCAGTGCCTCAGAAGCACCATGATGCGGGTCCACCCATGATCCTTTCAGATACCGCGGTACTGCGTCCGGTTTTTGCGACAGTTCTGTCCATTTTGTTGGTGATTTTTGGCCTGGTGGCTTTCTTCGAGTTGCCCCTGCGCGAGTATCCGGACATAGATCCGCCGGTGGTGACCATCGAAACCAACTACGTCGGCGCTTCGGCGAGCGTGGTGGACTCACAGATTACCCAAGTGATTGAAGAGCGCATCGCTGGAATTGAAGGCATCGAGTTCATCGAAGCGCAAAGTGAAGACGGCCGTTCGCAGATCACCGTGCGCTTTGCTATTGATAACGATATCAACGAAGCCGCTAATGATATCCGTGATCGGGTTTCCAGCGCGGCGGGTAATCTGCCGGTCGAAGCGGAGCCTCCGGAAGTACAAAAGCTCGACGCCAATGAAGATGTGATCGTCTGGTGGAACCTGACCAGCGACCGTATGAGCCTGCCCGAGCTGACGGATTACGCAGAACGCTACCTGGTAGATCGATTCTCCACGCTGGACGGCGTCGCGCGAGTGCGGGTCGGTGGTTCGCAGCGCTTTGCCATGCGTGTGTGGCTGGATGCTGAAGCACTGGCCGCACGTAACCTGACTGCCGAAGACGTGGAGCAGGCGCTACGTCGCGAGAACGTCGAGTTGCCAGCAGGCTCGGTAGAGTCGACCAATCGACAGTTCACCGTGCGCGTCACCCGCGCGTTCAACAACGCCGAGCAATTCAGCCGGTTGGTGGTTTCCCGTGGTGCGAACAACTATTTGGTACGTTTGGGTGAGGTGGCACGGGTAGAGCGTGGCACGGAAGAAAGCCGTAACCTGTTCCGCGGCAATGGTGTGCCTATGGTGGGCGTGGGTCTGACGCGACAGTCCACCGCCAATACGCTGGAAGTCTCGCGCAGCTCCAAGCAACTGGTCGCCGAGCTTAACCCGACGCTGCCCGAAGGCATGCAGATTCTGCCCAGTTACGACAGTGCTATCTTTATTGAAGGCGCGGTGAAAGAGGTGTACAGCACGCTGCTGATCGCATTGGTGCTGGTGGTAATCGCTATATTCGTATTTCTTGGCAGTCCACGGGCGATTCTGGTGCCAGCGGTGACCTTGCCGGTGTCCATCATGGCGACCTTTATTGCCCTGCTGATGTTCGGCTTTACCGTCAATTTGCTTACCTTGTTGGCGCTGGTCCTGGCGATTGGTTTGGTGGTAGATGACGCCATCATAGTGCTGGAGAACGTGCGCAGACGCATTGATGAACTGGGTGAAACGCCTTTGGTGGCGGCCTTCTATGGCACCCGGCAGGTCGCTTTCGCAGTGGTCTCCACCACTTTGGTACTGATCGCAGTATTCGTACCTATCGCTTTTTTGCAGGGCGATGTGGGTCGATTGTTCTCCGAGTTTGCGTTGACCATGGCTGCTGCGGTGGCGTTTTCCAGCTTTGTTGCTTTGACGTTATCGCCAGTGCTGGCCGCCAAGCTACTCAAGCCGCATGACGAAGGCCGCTTGAGTCGTGCGGTAGAACATATATTGCAAAAAAGTCGCGCGGTATACAGACGGATGCTGTTGATGGTACTGCGTTTGCGTTGGCTGGCACTGGCGGTATTCGTGCTGCTGGCCGCAGGTACCGGCTGGTTGTTTCAAAGTCTTCCCAGCGAGTACACCCCACGCGAAGACCGCGGTACCTTTTTTATCATCGTCAATGGTCCGGAAGGCGCGACTTTTGAGTACATGAACGATTATATGAATGAGATCGAATCGCGCATGTCGACTTACATCGATAGCGGTGAAGTGACACGTATGCTGGTGCGTGCGCCGCGCTCCTTTGGCGGCGTGACCACGTTTAACACCGGTATGGTTATCGTGGTGCTGGATGACTGGGAGGCACGCCGTTCCGGTTGGGAAATCATGCAAAGCGTGCAGCAGGATATGGCCGATCTGTCGGGCGTGCGGGTGTTCCCAATCATGCGCCAGGGCTTCGGCGGACAACAGCTGCAAGCGTTTCAGTTGGTCATCGGTGGCGCCGGTAGTTATGACGAGCTGGCTGAGTGGCGTGACATGTTGTTGGCGCGGATCCAGCAAGATAATCCCGGTCTGGAAAACATCGACACCGACTACAAGGAAAACCAGCCGCAGCTGCAGGTGGACATCGACTACGATCGTGCCGCCGATTTAGGCGTCAATGTCAGCGTAGTGGGGCGCACATTGGAGACCATGCTGGGTTCCCGGCGAGTGACTACTTACATCGACGATGGCGAGGAGTATGACGTCATTCTTGAGGGTGAGCGCAACAGCCAACGCAGCCCTACAGCCCTGAATAATATCTACGTGCGCTCAGATACCAGCGGCGAACTAATTCCGCTATCCAACCTGATTAGCCTGCGTGATCAAGCGGGTTCCACCACGCTGAACCGCTACAACCGCGCCCGTGCCATCACCATCAGTGCTTCGCTGGCCGAAGGCGTGCCCTTGGGTTTGGCATTGGAGAAAGTCGAACAGATGGCGCGTGAGCTACTGCCTGAAACCCTGGTGCTGGACTACAAAGGCGATTCTCGCGATCTGCGCAATTCTGGTAGCTCCATGTTGTTTATTTTCGTTCTGGGCTTGCTGGTGGTGTTCTTGGTGCTAGCTGGGCAGTTTGAGAGCTTTGTACATCCGCTGATCATCATGCTGGGTGTGCCTATGGCCATCGGTGGCGCGCTACTGGGGTTATGGCTGACGGGTAACAGCCTTAATCTCTACAGTCAGATTGGCTTGGTGATGCTGATCGGCCTGGCCGCTAAAAACGGCATTTTGATCGTCGAGTTCGCCAATCAGTTACGCGATCAGGGCATGGACTTTGATCAGGCGCTGATGGAAGCCAGCGTGTTACGTCTGCGCCCTATTTTAATGACCGGTGTCACCACGGTGGCAGGCGCAGTGCCGTTGGTGCTGGCTTTTGGCGCGGGAGCAGAAACCCGCTCGGTGATCGGTATTGTGGTCATTTCCGGCGTCAGTATGTCGATGATACTGACGCTCTTTGTCATCCCCGTGCTATACAGTTTGCTCGCGCGCGGAACTGGATCGCCAGACGCCACGGCTAAACGTTTAGCCGCAGAGCAGGGCGGACAAGTGCACTCGGAATAGGTTGCTTTGGCTGTGTTGTTATAAGTGCGGTCAACGTCATGTCATTGGGCGGGGTGATATGCGCCACAATGCCTGACGTAGAGGGTTTCGACTCGGCATAATGCGGGAAAGAGGGCGGCTTGATCGCCCATTACAAAAACAAAAAATGACCACTACGGAGAATGCAATGTCTCAACCCGAACAGCCCGGCTGGCGCTGGGGCCCCTTTACCTTTCGGATGCCTTTCTACCACACCAAATTTCATTGGCAGGAGGCCGTACAGGGTTTCTTCGTTGCTGCGGCAACGGGCCTGGCACTCGTGCCCATCATGATTGGCGCTTTTGGTCTTAGCTTTGAAGAGGCCATCGCGGTCTCGATGATTCACTCCTTGCTGATCGGTTCTGCGTTGATTTTCTTCGGCGAACCCTACGCCCCAGGCTGGATTACTCCAGCGCTTCCCTTGGTGCTAACGTTTGTACTGACCGGTTATGAAGACCCGGTCAGTCGCTTTCAGGCGATGACGGCGCTGTCGCTCAATTTTGCGGTGATACTCATATTGCTCGGCATCACTGGGCTGGGTAAGAAGTTCGTCATTTGGCTGCCGGATACGCTCAAGGCCGGCATCATTCTCGGTGCCGCCATCGCTGCGGTCTACCGGGTGTTTGTGGGCGATGAAAGTAGCCCTTCGGTTCTGTCTCACCAACCCATCAGCATTATTCTCGCCTGTGGCGTGTGCCTGATCTTTTCGTTCTCGCTGCCATTGCAGAAGCTCAAAGAAAAGTATCGCGCGGTTGCCATGGTGGCGGCGCTGGGTTTGTTGCCCGGTTTCTTCATCGCGGCGCTGGTCGGCCCCATGGTGGGCGAGATTGACTATGACATTCAGTGGGGGATTCTGTTTCCACCGGTAGCCGATGCCTTTGCCAAGATGTCACCTTTTGCGATTGGTTGGCCGAGTGTTGAGATGTTTGTGCAAGCCATTCCGTTGGCGGTCATTACCTATGTCATCTTGTTCGGCGACATTGTGACGGGCAACGAAGTCATTCGTGACGGCATGACCAAGCGTAACGATGAGCACATCGACATTAACCCCACGCGCACCCACCTTTCGGTCGGTATCCGTAACGGCTTGCTGGGCCTGTTTGCTCCCTTCTTTCCCACTCAGGGCGCCATGTGGACCGGTGTGCAGGTGATCATTGTGCAGCGCTGGGCAGAGGGTAAAAAGTCGATGGACAGTTTGCACAGCGGCTTGATCTCCTACTACATGATGGGTATTCCAATACTCTTCTTCCTTAAGCCTCTGCTCACCGGTTTGCAGCCGCTGTTGTACGTCGCTCTGGCGCTAACCTTGATGCTTACTGCGTTTGCCTGCGCTTACGTGGCCATGTCGATTCCGCGTAACAACACCTCGCGCGGTACCGTGCTGCTGATCGGTGCGGGCCTGGCGTTCTTCGACCCCTGGACTGGCCTGGCGCTAGGCGTTATTGCCACCCTGGTTATGGTCGGCTGGGATCGCAACAGCGATCCAATCCCAAGCGAGGAGTAATACCAGTAACGGCTTGATTGCCGACCTCGCGGTATACTGTGTGGGCCTGGCGCTGCGGCGTTCAGGCCCACATGCTTTTCAGCCCCCCTGTTTTTGTAATGAGAGCCGCCGTGCGCCCCAGTTCTGATAGTCAATATGCCGGTGGTCCGACCAACTGGCGGATCATCCTCAGCTTGCTTCCTTACCTGAATGAATTCCGTGGCCGAGTGCTGATTGCCATGCTGTGCATGCTGATCGCTAAGCTGGCCGGCGTGGCGGTGCCATGGTTGCTGAAGTTGATCGTCGATCATTTTGATTCGGCCACAGATGCGTTGGTTTTGGTGCCGGTGGCCCTGTTGGCGGCCTACGGTATATTCCGTTTCTCGTCGGTGTTTTTTGGTGAGTTGCGCGATGCGGTGTTTGCGCGAGTAGCCGAGCGCGCCATGCGACGTATATCGCTGCGGGTATTTGAGCACTTGCACCGGCTGGATCTTGGCTTTCACCTGTCGCGTCGCACCGGCGGCCTGGCGCGTGACATTGAACGCGGCACCACGGGTATCAGTTTTCTGCTGCGCTTTATGGTTTTTAACATCCTCCCAACGCTGATTGAAATTGGCTTGATCACGGTGATTCTGCTGGTCAATTTCAGTGTCTGGTATGCGGTAGCGGTACTGGGTGCAGTGGTGCTGTACAGCGGTTTTTCCATCTGGTGTACCGAGTGGCGAAATCGCTTTGTGCGCGAGAGCAACGAACTGGATAACCGCTCCAATACCCGCGCTATCGATAGCTTGCTGAACTTCGAAACAGTTAAATATTTCGGTAACGAGGCCTTTGAAGCGCAGCAATACGACCAGAACCTGCAAGCCTGGGAAGCGGCGCGGATGAAAAACCGGCTGTCGCTGGTGGCGCTTAACTCCGGGCAAGCTCTGATCATTGCCGGTGCGGTGACGCTCATGATGGTGATGGCGGCGCGCGAGGTGAGTGGCGGCAGCATGACGGTGGGCGAGTTGGTGATGATCAATGCTTATATGATTCAGCTCTTTGTGCCGCTGAATTTTCTCGGTTTCATCTACCGCGAAATCCGTGAGGCGCTAACCAATATTGAGCGCCTGTTCGGCCTGCTGGATGCCCCCACAAAAATAGTGGATTCACCTCAGGCAACCGCCCTGAAGCTGCAGGGTGGCGAGGTGGTGTTTAACCAGGTTGCCCATACTTATGAGGCAGGCCGAGAGATTCTGCATAACGTCAGTTTCTGTATCCCGGCGGGGCATACGCTGGCCATCGTTGGGCCAAGTGGTGCAGGCAAATCAACCCTGGCGCGCTTGCTGTTTCGTTTTTACGATACAGCGGCGGGCAGCATAGAAATCGACGGCCAGGATGTTCGCCAAGTGACTCAGCACAGCCTGCGCCAAGCCATAGGTGTGGTGCCGCAAGATACAGTGCTGTTCAACGCGAGCATTGGCTACAACGTCGCTTACGGCGCGCCGGGCGCGAGTGATGAGGAAATATGGCGGGTGCTGCGTCTGGCGCAGCTGGAGGATTTTGTCCGCAGTCTGCCGAAGCAGCTAGCTACCCCGGTGGGCGAGCGCGGGCTGAAGTTGTCCGGTGGCGAGAAACAGCGCATCGCGATTGCCCGGGTTTTGCTCAAAGACCCACCGATTTTGATCCTTGATGAAGCAACCTCATCGCTCGACAGTCACTCTGAACGCCGCATTCTGGATGCCTTGAACCTGGTGGCGCGCAAGCGTACTACCCTGGCGATTGCTCACCGGCTGTCGACCATTGTGCATGCTGAGCGCATTCTGGTGCTGGATCAGGGCGAGGTAGTGGAGCAGGGTAGCCATCATGAACTGCTGGCATTGAACGGCGCTTACGCGCGTTTATGGGCAGACCAACAACGCGAACAGTCTGATCCGCTTGATGCCTGATTCACCGGCTGAATCTCACTTGCGGTGCCAAGGGTTCGGTTGAAGAATGGTCCCACTCGCAAACATAACAAAGATTAAAAGGACCCATCATGAGCAGCGTAATTGAAAAGTGGCATCGCATTGTTGAAAAGCAGGATGCCAAAGGCCTGGATGAATTACTGGCAGATGAGGTGGTTTTCCATTCCCCGGTAGTGCATACGCCACAAGTGGGCAAGCGGATCACGAGTCTGTATCTGGCCGCTGCCATGCAGACTCTGAATGCGCCGGGTCACTTCAAATACCTGCGTGAAGTGGTCGATGGCAACAACGCAGTGCTGGAATTTCAGACTGAAATCGACGGTATTACCATCAATGGTATCGATATGATCCAATGGAACGACGCCGGTCAGATCATTGATTTCAAAGTCATGGTGCGGCCGCTGAAAGCCGTGAACGCCATTCATGCTGCCATGGGTCGTATGCTGGAAGCGATGAAGCCCAAGGGCTGAGTTCTCAGACTTCGTTTAGACGACGCACGCTCCGTAAACGAAGTGGGGCGTGCGGTCAGTTAGCTGAGGCCAGTGGCGCGTTAACCGCTGTTTGGCCAAGCAGATTGCTCAACTGGCCGCTTTCAAGTGCAGCAGCCACCACCTCGCCAATCACCAGTACCGCTGGACTTTGCAGTGCAAAGGCAGCTGCCTGCTGGCATAGGTCGTCCAAGCGGCAGGCGTGTTGCCGTTGCTGGGGTGAGCTAGCTTGCTCGATCATAGCAATGGGGGTGCTGGCGGGCATGCCGCCTTTTAGCAGGCCTTGTTGAATCTGCTGCAAGCGCGCGACGCCCATGTAGACCACTAAAGTGGTGCCGCCTTGCGCCAAACCCTGCCAATTCAATTCGCTGTCGTCCTGCGTATGGGCCGTGACTAGAGTAACGCCGCGACTGACGCCACGCAGGGTCAGCGGAATGCCGCACTGAGTTGCGCCGGCAAGCCCTGCGGTGATGCCATTGATAATCTCCGACTCCACACCCCGTTCACGTAGCCAAATGGCCTCTTCACCGGCACGCCCAAAGATGCAGGGATCCCCGCCCTTGAGCCGCACCAGGCGCTTGCCTTGGCGGCCATAACGCAGCATCAAACGGTTGATAAAAGCCTGCGGTGTGGAGCGGCAGCCGCCGCGTTTACCGACGCGTATAATGCGCGCCTGCGGGCAGTGTTCGAGTATCTGCGGGTTAACCAGATCATCCACCATGACGATCTCGGCCTGACTGAGTACTCGGGCTGCCTTCAAAGTGAGCAGTTCAGGGTCGCCTGGGCCGGCGCCAACCAGCCATACTGTTGGATTCATGGATGTGTGCTCCTTGGATTCGATGGTCTTCATGCGGGCACCGCCACGCTGTTGAGCAGGCGCTTTATTTCGGGGACGCAGGAGCCGCACTGCGTACCGCAGCCGAGTTCCTGCTTGAGGCCGTCCAGGTTCAGGCCGCGTTCAATACCGGCGCAAATCTGGTTTTGGCTGACGTTCATACAGTTGCACAGGGTTTTGTCCACCTGGTTACTGGAGCCACCCGGTGGGGTGCTGATAGGTGCGAGAAACCAGCGGCGTAGATCGGCATCGGCTTCACCGCTCTGCCAGACGCTGCGTAGCCAGTTGCGTGCGGCGGTTTCGCCGGTCAGGCGGATGGCGGTGATGCGGCCATCTTCGATTTTTACGCGTTTGCCAATAGCTCGTTGGGGATCGTCGTAACTTAGTACTGGACCGCTATCCAGGCCTACCAAGGCGTCAATTTGCTCCAGCAGTGCGACGTCCGGCGCATGTGCGGAGGCTGCGCGTATCAATAGGGCGGGGCGCTCACGTCCGGTCAGGCCCATACCCAGATAATCAAGACTTTCACACAGGGGGCGAATGGCCTCGAAGCGCTCCTGTACCTTGCCTTCTGCCAGAATAAATAGCTCCCACGGCAGTTCTGCGCGGCGAATATTGATGCTGCTCTGTTTGAGCTCCGGCTGCTTGGAAATGGGGTCGAAGGCCGGCTGGGTCAACACGTTGCAGCCCAACCCTTTCAGGAAGCGGTCGCCCCAGTGCATTGGCAGAAAGGCTTGCCCAGGACGAATCTGCTCATCCGAGTGCACCGGCAGTATCAGTTCCCCGCGGCGACTTTTGACGCGTATCAGATCGCCATCGTTCAGGTTGCGGCTGCTCAGCTCGTCGGGGTGCAAACTGAGCAGTGCTTGCTCAACATGGCCAAATAGCTGAGCAGCGGTGCCGGTACGGCTCATGCCGTGCCATTGGTCGCGCAAACGCCCGGTGTTGAGCATCAGCGGAAAGCGCGCGTCGCGTTTTTCCTGCGGTGCGTGGTAAGGCTCGGCAATAAAGCGCGCGTTACCGTTCTCGGTAGCAAAGCGGCCATCGGTATACAGACGCGGCGTGCCTTGGCGTGTTTGTGCGTTGAACGGCCATTGTTGTGGACCCAACTCATCAATCAACTGATAGCTAAGGCCGCTGTAGTCTAGGTCGCGGCCTGCTGTCAGCCGCTTGTATTCGTCGAAAATTGCCGAGGGCGAGCTGAAGTCGAACAAGCTGGGTTGGCCAGGACGCAGTTGTTTTTCTAGCCGACGAGCAAAGTCACACACGATAGCCCAGTCGAGGCGGGCATCGCCCGGCGCCGGAACAGCAGAGCGCACGTGGCTGATGCAGCGCTCGGAATTGGTCACAGTGCCTTCTTTCTCGCCCCAGCTGGCGGCTGGCAACAGTAGGTCGGCGTAGCGGCAGGTCTCGGTGGTAAAGAAGGCTTCTTGCACTATCACGAACGGGCAGGCGGCCAGGGCCTCGTGGATCAGTGTTTGGTTAGGCATCGATTGCGCCGGATTGGTACAGGCAATCCACAATGCTTTGATGCGGCCGCTGCGCACGCCTTCAAAGAGCTCGACGGCAGACAGGCCGACATTCGAAGGGAGATGATCTACGCCCCAATAGTCGGCAACCTCGGCGCGATGCTCTGCGTTGGCGGCTTCGCGGTGTCCGGGCAGCAAATTGGACAGGCTGCCTGTCTCACGGCCGCCCATGGCGTTGGGTTGGCCGGTGAGCGAGAAAGGACCGCTGCCGACCTTGCCGATCTGGCCGCTGGCCAGGTGCAGATTGATCAGCGCGTTGTTTTTGGCACTGCCAGAGCTGGACTGATTCAGACCCATGCACCAGAGCGATAGAAAGCTGGGTGCGGTGCCGATCAGTTTGGCGGCGCTGTGCAGGTCGTCTTCGCTGATGCCGCACAACTGGGCGGTCATCGCCGGACTGTAGTCGCGCACCAGGTTCTTCAGGTCATCAAAGCCGTCGGTATGGGTGTCTATGAAGGCGCGGTCGATCCAGCCTTCCTTCAGCATGATATGCAAAGTGCCGTGGAACAGGGCCACGTCGGTACCGGGCTCTATGGCCAAGTGCAGATCGGCGATTTCACAGGTGTCGGTGCGCCGTGGATCGACCACGATGATGCGCTTGTTAGGGTCGGCCGCCTTGGCGGCTTCCAGCCGGCGAAACAGCACAGGATGGGCGAAGGCCATGTTGCTGCCGGCGATCATCAGGCAATCGCTTTGCTCAATGTCTTCGTAGGAGCAGGGCGGTGCGTCAGCGCCCAAGCTGCGCTTGTAGCCAACCACCGCGCTGGACATACACAGGCGCGAGTTGCTGTCGATGTTGTTGGTGCCGATCAGCGCACGCGCCAGCTTGTTGAAACTGTAGTAATCCTCGGTCAGCAGCTGGCCGGAGATATAAAAGGCGACACTGTCAGGTCCGTGCTCGGCAATAGTGCGGCCGAACACTTCAGCGGCGTGGCCCATGGCGCTGTCCCAGTCGGTGCGGCTGCGTGACAGGCCTTTGCCCAAGCGCAGCTCCGGGTGGAGCGCGCGGGCAGCCAAATCACCGGTTTTATGCAGGGTAGAGCCCTTACTGCACAGTCGGCCGAGGTTGGCCGGATGATTGGGATCGCCAGTCACATTCAGAACGTGCTCCCCGTCATGCTCGATCAGCACGCCGCAGCCGACGCCGCAATAGCAGCAGGTGGAGGCAGTTGTTTGCGTGCGCGTCATGCGGCAGCCTGGTGATACTGAGCTTCGTCGTTTTGAGCAGGCTGGCCGAACATCAGATGATTGCGCAGCTGACTAACGTTCTGGCCTTCGCGCAGTAACGTGAGATACCAATTGCTATCGCCGGTATCGCCATACAGGCAGACGCCGACCAGGCGATCGTCTTTTAGCACCAGTTTCTTGTATATGCCGGAGATCGGGTCGCTGAGCGTGATGCTTTCGGTGCCTTCTGCGCCCATAAAGTCACCCACCGAGAACAAATTGATGCCGGTGACCTTGAGCTTGGTAGAGGTGATGGAACCCTGGTAGCGTTGATGGCCCAGTCTGGCCAGATGGTTGGCACAGACCTTCGCCTGCTCGAACAGCGGCGCAACCAGACCATAGGCTATGCCTCTGTGGCTTACGCATTCGCCGATAGCATAGATGCGCGGGTCGAAGGTCTGCAGCGTGTCGTTGACCAAGATTCCGCCATTGCAGGCCAATCCGGCTCGCTCTGCGAGCTCGATATTGGGGCGAATGCCCGCAGCCATGACCACCAGATCAGCGGCAATGCGGCTGCCATCACTGAAGTCCAGCGCGCAAACACGGTCCTGCGCATCGCCGTGTAGCTGTGCAGGCGGCAGTCCAAGCCGAAACTGAATGCCACGTTGCTCAAGGGCGGCCTGCAGTTGTTGGCCGGCGCGCTCGTCTAGTTGGCGATCGAGCAACCATTGACCCTTGTGAATGACGGTCACTTGCATACCGCGCAGCGTAAGACCGTTGGCCGCTTCAAGGCCCAACAGACCGCCGCCGACGATAACGGCGTGCTTGTGGGTCAGGGCGGTGTCCATCATCAATTGGGTATCATCGATGTCGCGATAGCCAATCACGCCCGTTAGGTGGTTGCCAGGCAGCGGCGGCATGAACGGATTAGAACCAGTGGCCAGCAGCAAGCGGTCGTAGTGAGCCTCCGTGCCATCCTCTGCAACTACCTTACGGCCCCGGCGATCAATGGTGACGATGCGTTTGCCGGTGTGCAGGGTGATGCCGTGGCTGTGATACCAATCGAGGTCATTCAATATGATGTCGCTGAATTCCTGCTCGCCTGCGAGTACCGGCGACAACATGATGCGGTTGTAATTGGGGTGTGGTTCGGCACCGAATACGGTGATGTCGTAAAGGTCGGGGGTCAGTTTGAGCAGTTCTTCCAGGGTGCGTACCCCGGCCATGCCGTTACCGATCAATACGAGTTTGAGCTTTTGCATTGTGCGTGCTCCGCCTGAAGCTGAAAACAAAAAAAGGCGCCCCTTCTGCTCACGCAGTAGGGACGCCTTTGTCCAGGTCCTGTTCGATCAGGAAGGCAGGGTCATCGCCGTTGACAGCCCCGCATTGTATTCGTTGATTAACGATGCTGAGTACAAAGCAGGTTCTGTGCCAAGGTGCTAACGCCAATGATTTTGGTGGCATGGGGCGGCACCTCCGAGGATTTTGGTCTGCCAGGTGCACTGTCATGTAGCGTCTCGCACTGCCGTGGGGCGGACTATTGATCCAGCAGCAGGACCACCAGTAGCAGGTTGAGCGCGAGAGAGCCAAGGGCGAAGTAGCGCCAAAAACGCAGCGGATCGCGATTGAGCAGTGGTTGATGACTGCTGTGCAGCGGCCGGCTTTCACCCTGGGCCAGTTCGAGCAGCCACTCTTCGGCGGTTTCAAAGCGCTCCTTGGCCTCCACTGCGACGGCGCGCAATAATAGATCATCGATCCAAGGCGGCACGTCCGGGCGATAGCGGCTGGGTGGCGTTGGCTTGATAAAACGGGGTCGCTGGAAGGCTTCTACTTCGCCGTAGGGGTAGTGACCCGTGAGCAGAAAGTACAAAGTTACCCCGATACTGTAGATATCTTGCTGGGTGCTTGGCTCGGCGCCATTCAACACTTCCGGCGCCATATAGCTTGGCGTGCCCGGGGCGTTGCCGCTTTCCTGCTGCGTTAGGCCAGGGCAAAAGGTTAGACCGAAGTCGAGTACGCGCAATTGACCGTCCTCACCCTGCAGCAGGTTGTCGGGCTTGATGTCGCGGTGAATTAAGTTGCGCTGATGCAGCTTGCCGACGGCTTTGATCAACTGCGCTGCCAGTTCGCGCCAGGCAGGAATGCTCAGCAGTCCCTGTTGGCGACGTTGTTCCTCAAGGGTTGCGCCCGCGTACTCGCGCATGACGTAGTACAGGTGGCGTCGTTGTGGCAATGGATGTAGTTCAGGCGTGAATGCACTGGCAACGCGGCGCATAAACCACTCTTCAAGCACCAGAGCGTGACGTGCCTGCTCGTCGTCGTGCAGGCTGGCCGGCAGGGTTTTCAGCAGCCAGGTCTGGTTCAGTGGGTCACGCACACGGTAAAGCACCGACTGCCGAGACTCGGCGCGCACGTTAACCACCTCCCAGCCTTCAAATTGCTGACCGGTTTTCAGCTGTGGCGGTAACGCGCGTTCATCCAGCGGCGCTAAAGCGTCGCTGAGCGATGATTCAGGTAACGCGTCCACGCGTACCAGTAGAGCACTCGCATTGTCCTGGCTCCCCGCGCGGTGCGCGCGCTCCAGTAGAGTGCGGCAGATTTCGTCGAACGCCTGCTCGTGCAGGATGCTGTGGATTTCACTGTCTTTGAGTGAAGCCCAAACCCCGTCACTGACGATCAGCAGCTGATCATCAACGCGCAGTTCACCTTCGATGTAATCCATCAGCAGATGTTCATCCAGGCCAAGCGCGCGTTTGAGCACGTGCTCCATGCCCGGCTGTTCCCATACGTGTTCGGTAGTCAGGCGGCGCAGCTTACCGCCCCGGAGCAGGTAGGCTCGGCAGTCGCCGATATGTGCAAAGGTATAGCGGCAGCCGCGCATCACCAGCGCAGTCAGGGTGGTAAGCAGGGGCTGTCCACCACCGTTGGCACGCAACCAGCGGTTATGCGCGGTCAGCAGTTTGTCCAGTGCGTGGGGTATGGTCCAGGTTTCCGGCGTTGAGTAGTAATCCAACGCCAACGCTTGGAGTGTGGCATTGGCGGCCAAGCCACCGTCTTGGCATTGGCTTACGCCATCAGCCACGGCCAGCAAATGGCCTTTACTGGCGGCCAGCCGCGGGGCAGGAGTGACCACGCGCACAGCATCTTGATTCTGCGCGCGCGGACCCTTATCACTGGCTTCGCTGATGCTCAGCTGTAGCGCCATATCAGACTCGCGCAGCGGTCATGGACGACGCGCCCCACGTAGTGCGCCAGCGGCGTTTGACGTTCAGCAGGCCGAACCAGGCCAGAATGCCGAGGCTGGCAAACAGCCAGAGACCAATCTGGTAGTCGCCAGTGTGCTGTTTGATGGCGCCCAAGCCAGCAGCAAGGATAAAGCCACCTACGCCGCCTGCCATACCGATCAAGCCGGTCATAACGCCGATTTCACGGAAGAAGCGCTGTGGCACCAACTGGAATACCGCGCCGTTGCCCGCGCCCAAGCCCAGCATGGCGGTCACAAAAAAGGTCAGTGCCGCGTACGAGCTGGAGAGGTTGAAACCGACGATGGCGATGCACACGGCGGCAATGCCATACATGAATAGCAGCGAGCGAATGCCGCCGATGCGGTCAGCCAGAGCGCCGCCAAGGGGGCGCATCAAGCTGCCGGCCATTACGCAGGCCGCAGTGTAGTAACCGGCGGTCACTGGGCTCAGGCCGTACTGATCGCTGAAGTAGCCAGGCAGGGCGCTGGCCAGGCCGATAAAGCCACCGAAGGTTACGCTGTAGAAGAACATGAACCACCAGCTGTCTACATCCTTGAGTGCCTTGGAGTAGTCCTTCAATGATTTGGGAGCTGGGCGCTGGGGAGAATTTTTGGCCAGTATGATGAACAAGAGCAAGGTAATGGCCAGCGGGATCAACGCCAAACCGAATACATTCTGCCAGCCGAACAGGTAGGCGAGGCCCGGAGCGAAAATCGCTGCCATCACAGTGCCGGAGTTACCGGCACCGGCAATGCCCATAGCCTTGCCCTGATGCTCCGGCGGATACCATTGCGAAGCCAGCGGCAGAGCGACGGCGAAAGAAGCGCCCGCGAAGCCCAGGCCCAGACCAAGCATGAGCGTGTGCTGATAGGTGTCTATACCCAGCTGCCACGCCAGCAAAAGCGTGCAGATGACCACTACCTGACCGATGATGCCAGCGGTTTTCGGTGATAGACGATCAGCCATAAAACCCATGACTAGCCGAAGCAATGCACCGGCGAGAATAGGCGTGGCGACCATAATGCCCCGTTCCTGTGCGCTCAGGTCCAGATCGGTAGCAATTTGCACCGCGAGTGGGCCAAGCAGGTACCAGACCATAAAACTCAGATCGAAGTAGAGAAAGGCGGAGAATAACGTGGGGGTGTGTCCGGCTTTCCAGAAGCTTTTGTTCATATGGCAGTCCTCTCAGCGCCGCATGGCGCGCTTTGCAGCATGTACTACCCGCTACTTCGGGGCAAAAAAAAACGCCATCCCTTATCCCGGAGTAACTCCAGGTTGAGGATGACGTCGTTGTCTGTGTAGGTAACCGCCGTTGGCTACCTGCTACAGACCAAGCAGGATATGTGCCAGAGCACGAAAAGCAGGCTACTCGCCGAGCATTTCGTGCATGGCGATGATTTGCTCGGCTACCTGAATCAGCTTCTGTTGGCGGCTCATTGCTTGGCGGCGCATTAACGTATGTGCCTCGGACTCATCGCAGTTCTTCATTTTCATCAGCAAACCTTTGGCCTTTTCTACCCGCTTGCGCTCATTCAGCTGCTGCTCGCGTGCATGCAGTTCGGCGCGCAGTTGCTGGTCGGACTCAAAACGGGCCATGGCGACATCCAGTATCGCCTTGAGTCTGGAGCTCTCTACGCCTTCGATTATGTAGGCGCTTACGCCAGACTGAATCGCCTGGCGCATGATTGCGGGGTCTTGTTCATCGGTGAACAGCGCAATGGGATGGGGCAGGTCACGGCTGAACAGGCAAACCTGCTCCATTACGTCGCGGCCGGGTGAATCGCTGTCAATCAGAATGACATCGGGCTTGGCGCTCTGTACCCGCGCCGGCAGGTCGATGGTCAGGCCGGATTCGTCGATAACCTCAAAGCCTGCCTCCAGCAAGGCGCCCTTGAGCTTGCCGACTTTTTTAACAGTGTCGTTGATCAGCAGAATGCGCAGCATGATTTATCAAACAATCCTTGATGACAAAAATTCAGTTAGCCTGTTGTAAGGCGGCGTCGGTCATGGCGTGCAGATCGAAACTGCGGGCGTAGGCAGCTGGATCGCTGCCGTCCCATACTTGCCCGTCCATCAGCGTGCTGCTGCGTAGCGGGCTGGCCGGCAGATCTATACCCAGTGCGCTGGCCGCTTGCTGATAGAGGTCGAGCTGTTGCACCTGTTTGGCGACGGCCAGGTAATCTGGCTCCTCACGTAGCAAGCCCCAGCGACGGAACTGGGTCATGAACCAGAGTCCATCAGACAGGTAAGGCATGTTTACCTCTCCGTCACCGTGAAAACGCAGGCGATGCGCGTCACGCCATTCGTTACCGCGGCCATCGACGTAATCGCCCAGCATGCGAGGCTGCAGCGACGCCAATGGTGCATTGACGTAGTCGGCACCGCTGATGAGCTGGGCGGTGCTGCGGCGGTTATCGTCACTCTCATCGATAAAACGGCTGGCATCCAGAATCGACATGATCAGCGCGCGGGCGGCATTGGGGCACTCCTCAACAAAACGCTGGGTGGCGCAGAGCACTTTTTCGGGATGATTAGGCCAGACTGATTGGCTGGTCGCCAGGGTATAACCCATACCGTCTTCGATGGCGTGAGCGCCCCAGGGTTCGCCGGCGCAGAAACCATCAATGCGTCGCGCCCGCAGGTGTTCGACCATCAATGAAGGGGGAACCACACGGGTATCAACGTCGCGTAGTGGATGAATGCCGTTGGCCGCAAGCCAGTAGTAGAGCCACATGGCGTGGGTGCCGGTCGGGAAGGTCTGCGCCAGGCACAGCTTGGTATTGCCGAGTAGAGCGCGTTCAACCAAGGCTTGACTGCTATCCACGCCAGTTTCCAGCATAGGCTGTGACAAGTTGATGCTCTGGCCGTTCTGGTTCAGCCCCATCAGTACTGCCATAGGCGTTTGAGCGCTGCCGAGCCCAAGCTGGATGCCATAAACCAAGCCGTACAATCCCTGAGCGGCATCCAGCTCACCGTTGAGCAGGCGATCGCGCAGGGCCGACCAGGATTGTTGGCGCTGCAGATTGAGGGTCAAACCATAGGGTTGAGAGAATCCCTGAGTGGCAGCGACGATCAACGAAGCCGAATCAGTCAGTGGCATGAAGCCCAGGTTCAAGATGTGCTTTTCCGGGGCATCGCTGCCGTTGACCCAGGCGAGTACGTCGTCGCGCGGATTGTCTGTCTGCTTCATTTGTCAGTCCTGATGCTGCATTAAAAAAGCGCCGCACGCCCGATGGCGGCAGCGCATCTTATCCGCAGATGCCGCGTGCTGCCAGTCGAGGGTACGACGCCGTTGTCGTGGAGTGTCCCGTGTCACGGGGCTATGTTGGTATAGCAGCAGCAAAGCCTGTGCCAGTCAGCGCACTATCATGACCGAGCGCTTGGACTGTTGCACCACGCGCAGGGCGTTGGTGCCCAACAGATAATCTTCCAGTCGCTTGCGCTTGTGTGAGGCCATGATGATCAGGTCAACATCAATCTTTTTGGCTACTCGCAGTATGGCCTCATAGGCTTTGCCGTCAGCCACGATGCGCTGCACCTTCACGTCTTTCGGAACGTTCTCCTTGACGAACTCACGCAGGTTATCAGTCATGGTTTTTTTGGCTTTGTCGGCGTACTCCTTGGGGAAGAAGCCGCCGACCAGCGGCAGACCGAAATCAGGCAATACCATGATTACATGCAACGAGGCGTTATAGGTCTGGCAGAAGTTCAACGCGGTAGGCAGCGCCTTGTTCCACGACTGCTTGTGGTTCAGGTCGATCGGCAGCAGTATCTTGTTGTACATGACAGTTACCTCACGCAGTGGTTGGAGTGGCTTTGGTGCCGGCGGTTGGACGCCGACGCCATTGCAGGCCGATAACCAACAGGAAGACCGCTATACCCGGCAGCCACATCCACTCCTTGGCCCAACGATCAACCGGGGCCAGGATCTCGACTATCTCCTGATCGAACTCGAAACCCAGATCGGCAGCAACACTGCCATAGGTGACCATGTCCACTATGGTGCGGTCGCCATCGGCCATCAACATCAGGCCCAGGCTGTCCATACGCTCTTGCGCTGTTTCACCATCGGGTACAGGAACCAGCACGAAGAAGCTGCGCGGCTGGCCAATGTCGTCCTCGCCTTTGACTTGCACTCTAAGGTTGCTGCCTTTGTCGACGTTACCCAGTGCCTGTTCCAGTTGCGCCGGCGGTACAGAGCGGTAGGGGTCGTGCACCATGTCCATCCAGAAACCGGGACGGAAGAGGGTAAAGGCGACCAGTAATAACAATAGGCTTTCGTACCAGCGACTCTTCACCACCATCCAGCCTTGGGTGCCGGCGGCGAAAATAAGCATGGCAATAGTCGCGACTATGAAGATCAGGATTCCTTGCGCCCAGCTCACGTCGATCAGCAATAAATCGGTATTGAAGATAAACAGGAAAGGCAGCGCGGCGGTGCGCAGGCTGTAGTAAAACGCCTGGAAACCCGTTCGGATTGGGTCGCCGCCAGAGATTGCAGCAGCGGCAAAGGAGGCGAGCCCCACTGGCGGCGTCACATCGGCCATGATGCCGAAGTAGAACACGAACAGGTGGACCGCGATCAACGGCACAAGCAAACCGCTTTCTTGCCCGAGGGTAACAATGACCGGAGCCAACAGCGCTGAGACCACAATATAGTTGGCGGTTGTAGGCAGGCCCATCCCAAGAATCAGGCTTAGCACCGCTGTCAGCGCGAGCATCAACAGCAGATTGCCCATCGACAGAATTTCAACCAGGTCGGCCAATACCAGCCCCACACCAGTTTGCGATACGGCGCCGACGATGATGCCTGCGGTAGCGGTCGCTATGCCGATGCCGATCATGTTACGAGCGCCGGCAATTAGTCCCTGCCATAGGTCATCCGCACCTTGCAGCAGGTCAGCGGTAAGGCTGGACTGTTTGCGAAATAGCGCCATCAGGGGGCGTTGGGTAAGGATGATGACGATCATGAACACGGTCGCCCAGAAGGCCGATAGGCCGGGTGACAGGCGCTCCACCATCAAACACCAGATCAGTACAATGACGGGCAAAATGTAGTGAAGGCCAGACATCACAGTGGGCTTGGTCTGCGGCAGGTGTACTACCGGAGAGTTTGGGTCATCCAGTTCGAGTTCTGGGTAACGCGAGCCGATCTTGAGCAGTCCGACATAAATTGCCGTAAGACCTGCGGCGATCACCCAGCTGGCGGCATCGCCGAGAGCTGGTTTCAGCCAACCCAGGCCGTAATAGACCGCAAAAGACAGCGCCATCAGCAATATTAAGCCGGTCAAAAAACCGATCACCTTGCGTACCAGTGGCTTGGGCGGGTTGCTGCTCTGAAGCCCCTCCATACCCGCCTTAACGGCCTCAAGATGCACTATATAAATCAGTGCAATGTAAGAGATTAGGGCCGGCAGGAAGGCGTGCTTGATGACCTCTACGTAAGAAATGCCTACGTACTCGACCATCAGGAAGGCTGCTGCTCCCATCACCGGCGGCATGATTTGGCCATTGACCGAAGACGCCACTTCAACCGCGCCGGCCTTCTCAGAAGAAAAACCCACGCGCTTCATCATCGGGATGGTGAAGGTGCCGGTAGTCACAGTATTGGCAATCGACGAACCCGAGATCAGGCCAGTCAAGCCTGAGGCCACGACAGCGGCTTTGGCTGGGCCACCGCGATAGTGGCCGAGCATTGAAAAGGCCACTTTGATGAAATAGTTGCCAGCGCCGGCCTTGTCGAGCAAAGAGCCGAATAGTACGAACAAGAACACGAAACTGGTCGAGACACCTAGTGCGATACCAAATACGCCCTGAGTGGTCAGCCACTGATGGTTTGCCAGGGACTCAACGCTGACCCCGCGGTGAGCGAGAATGCCCGGCATATGAGGGCCGGCGACCGAATACACGATGAAAATCAGCGCCACTATCATCAATGGCGGGCCAAGCGCTCTACGCGTGGCTTCAAGTAGTGTCAGCAGACCGATAACCGCGATCACGACATCTTGCGTAATAGGTTTGCCCGGACGTTCAGAGAGTTCGGCATAGAAAAAGAACAGATAGGACGCGCAAAAGGCCGCGACCAACGCCAGTATCCAATCCATGATCGGGATGTAATCCCGTGGCGAACGCTTGAACGCGGGGTAGGCCATAAAGCCAAGAAAGACCGCAAACATCAGGTGGATGGAACGCGATTCGGTACTGTTGAATACGCCCACGCCGATCATGAAGGGGAGCGGCGAAGCGATCCATAATTGAAATAGTGACCAGAGCGCGGCAATCGATAGCAGTAGCTTGCGCGCGATGCCTGTTGGTTTTCGGGCGCCGGTATCGCTGGTGGCAACCAGATCGTCAAGGTTGGTATTGGTAGTGCCTGTTGCGTCGCTTGATTGGCTCATGGCTGCGCGCTACTCCTGTTTTTTATCTTATGGTGTCGCTGTAGGCTGACTTGGCAGAGCCGAGATAATGGCCTGCCCCGCACACCGGCAGGCTCTTGTGGAGCACCGGTTACTGCAATTAACCGCTAGCAAAAAAGGCGAGCGGAAAGGAATTTTTTAAAAACGGTAGTGCAAAATAACAGTGCAGAAACGAGCGAGCCGCCCAATGGGGCGGCTCGCGTTGTGGCTTACAACCAGCCACGTTCCTTGTAGTAGCGCACTGCGCCGTCATGCAAAGGCGCTGAAAGGCCTTCAGCAATCATCTGCTCTTCCTTCAGTGTGGCGAAGGCAGGGTGCAGACGCTTGAAACGGTCGAAGTTCTCGAACACCGCTTTCACGGTTTGATATACGGTCTCGTCGCTGACATCTGCGGAGGCAACCAGCGTTGCACGTACGCCGAAGGTGTTTACGTCTTCATCGTTACCGCGATACAGGCCGCCGGGAATAACGGCTTTGGCATAGTAGGAGCGATCAGCAACCAATTTGTCGATTTCCGGGCCGTCGACCGAGACCAGCACCGAGTCTACCGTCGTGGTGGCTTCCTGGATCGAGCCGTTCGGGTGGCCGGCTACATAAACCATGGCATCCACGTTGTTGTCACCCAGTGCGGCTGCTTGCTCAGCTGCGCCTAACTCGGAAGCCAGGGAGAAGTCTTTGACGGTCCAGCCAAGTGATTCCAGAACCACGTCCATGGTGTCGCGCTGGCCGGAACCGGGGTTGCCGATGTTAACGCGCTTGCCTTTTAGGTCCTTGACGCCGGTGATGTCGGCATCGCGGCGGGCAACAATGGTCAGCGGCTCGCCGTGCAGGGCGAAGAGGGCACGCATGCCTTCAAAGGGGCCGTCTGACTGGAAGCTTTGGACGCCTTCGTAGGCTTTGTACTGCACGTCGGACTGCACTACGCCCATGTCCATTTCACCGCCGCGGATGGCGTTGACGTTGGCAACCGAACCACCGCTAGATGGTGCGTTGCAACGAATGCCGTGCTCTTCGCTGTTGCGATTCAGCAAGCGGCATATTGATTGACCCACCACGTAATAAACGCCCGTTTGTCCACCGGTACCGATGGTGACGAACTCTTCAGCAACGGCAGGGGTTGCTCCGAGAGAGGCGTAGCCAATGGTGGCCGAGAAAAGCAAGGCAAGGGATTTGCGCTTCATGTGAAGTGACTCCTTTTTTCTGATTATTCATGGCTGCAGGGAAATAGACTGCGAGCCAAGTGGTTGATTCAATGCCGTTGCACAGCACCGAAAGCAATTAACGTTCAATTTATCGATTTACCCAGCCTGGCACGACTCGGAGCTGAATCAATAGTGTAGTGGATGATTTCACTTGTAACCGAACATACCCGTCGATCTGCGTATGGGCAAGCAGAGCGGTACAGACGTGCGACGGAGCTCACTCATCAGAGGGTGTTTTGCCCTCTGATGAGGTGTTAAAAGGCGCAGATGAGGCAGTGCTCAATCTACCGGTGGCCAGCCGCCCATTTCTCTCCAGCGGTTGACGATGGTGCAAAATAGTTCAGCGGTCTTTTCGGTGTCGTAGCGCGCGGAGTGAGCCTCGCGGCCATCAAAGTCCATACCAGCAGCGTTGCAGGCCTTGGCCAGGACGGTTTGACCGTAGGCCAGGCCGCCCAGGGTAGCGGTGTCAAAGCAGGAGAAGGGGTGGAACGGGTTGCGCTTGATATCGATGCGCTCAACCGCCGCGTTAACAAAACCGAGGTCAAAGAAGGCGTTGTGGCCGACTAGAACGGCGCGCTTGCAGCCGGCTGACTTCACCGCTTTACGCACGTGCTTGAATATCTCGGTGATGGCGTGCTCTTCGCTTACCGCTTGGCGCAGCGGGTGATCCAGCTTGATGCCGGTAAACTCCAAAGCTGCGGCCTCTATATTGGCACCTTCGAAAGGCTCAACCCGGAAAAAATGGGTTTGGTCAGCGTAGACCATGCCCTCATCATCCATGCTGATGGTGGTCGCTGCGATCTCCAGTAGCGCGTCGGTCGCAGCGTTAAATCCGCCGGTTTCGACATCTATGACAACCGGCAGAAAGCCCCGGAACCGATAAGCCATAGGCGATTTGGGTTTGCTGGACGTTGGGGCATCCAGGCCATCGGTGTCACTGTCAAAGTCGAACTCACTCACGCGTAATCCTTAGCATCGCAAAGAGGGTTGGTCAGGCCAGACGCCATTGCAGGTTTTCACCTGCGCGTAGCGGAATCACGCACTGGTCGCCAAAGGGTAGCTGTTCCGGCGCCTGCCAGCTATCACGAATCAGCGTGATTTGGTCGGTATTGCGCGGCAGGCCATAGAAATCAGGTCCGTGGAAGCTGGCAAAGCCTTCCAGTTTGTCCAGCGCGCCAAGGCCATCGAAGGCTTCGGCGTAAAGTTCAATGGCGGCGTATGCGGTGTAGCAGCCAGCGCAGCCGCATGCTGCTTCTTTGGCATGGCGGGCGTGGGGCGCGGAGTCGGTACCCAGGAAAAACTTACTGGAACCGGAGGCGACGGCTTCGCACAGCGCTTGCTGGTGTTTCTCGCGCTTGAGGATCGGCAGGCAAAATAGATGCGGACGAATTCCGCCTACCAGCATGTGGTTCCGATTGAACAGCAAATGGTGTGCGGTAATGGTCGCGCCCACGTTGTCCGGGGCCTGTTTGACGAACTCCACCGCGTCCGCGGTAGTGATGTGTTCAAAGACGACTTTTAAAGTAGGGAAGCGGTCCACTAGCTGCACTAACTGCTGGTCGATAAAAGCTTTCTCACGATCAAAAATATCCACCGCGGCATGGGTCACTTCGCCGTGCACCAGTAGCGGCATGCCTAATTCGGCCATGGCTTCGAGCGCCGGGTAGATTTTATTCAGTGCGGTGACGCCAGACTGTGAGTTGGTGGTGGCGCCGGCCGGGTAAAGCTTAGCGGCGATGGCCTGACCGCTTTGCTTGGCCTCACGCACAATCTCGGGGCTGGTGTGATCGGTCAGATAAAGCACCATCAGCGGCTCAAAATGCGAGCCGGCTGGCCGAGCCGCCAAAATACGGGACTTATAACTGGCGGCTTCCTGCGCATCCCTCACTGGCGGTACCAGATTGGGCATGATGATCGCGCGAGCAAAAGTACGCGCGGCGTCAGCAACCGTGTGGCTGAGAACCTCTCCATCGCGAAGGTGAATATGCCAGTCATCTGGCCGGGTGAGCGTGAGGCGGTCAGTCATGCGTAGGGCTTCCAGAACAGAGTAATGCCGCAATGCTACCGTAAGCAGCAGTTTTTTCACACCGTTTGACAACGTCTGAACGCCTTGAACTAAGCGCCGTACAGGGGATTGCTCGGTATTTATCTGCATCTGCCGGTAAAGATTAGCGTCGTGCAGCCGATGAGACTGGCAAGAACGATTAGTTGCGCTGGCGTGAAGCCGGCGGTTGAAGAGGTGACAAGCGTGGTGACGCGAACGTACCCGGTACTTCTGTTAGCGCTGGCTTTGCCTGCGCAGGCGCTGACCTTTCAGACGCGCATGGAAGATGTGCAATGGCAGGTTGCGGGCGATGAGTTTGCCTGTCGATTGAGCCAATCGGTCGCTGGTTATGGCGAGGCCAGTTTTGTGCGGCATGCGGGCGAGCCAGCTGCGTTCGAATTGACGTCATGGGATAACCCCATGAGTCCTGGCGCTGCGCAACTTTACAACGAGCCGCCGCCATGGCGCCCCGGTACGGCAGCTGTCCCGGTAGGGCAGGTAACCGTGAAACAAGGTGCTGGCGTGATGCAGGTGCCCTACCAGCAGGCAGGTCGCATGCTTGCTGGTCTGGCGTCTGGCTTGCAACCGACGATTATGCGCAATGGCTACGCAGGCGGTGCGCCGGTCCGCGTGGTGGTGTCGAGTGTTGGCTATCAGCAGGCGTGGTTAGATTTTCAAAAATGTATCAGCGGTTTACTGCCAGTCAGTTACGCCCAGATTTCGGAGAGTTTGATTAGCTTCGGTTCTGGTGGCGAGACGCTGAATGCCCAAGCGAAATCGATGTTGGACGCAGCGGTTATGTATATAAAGGCCGATGATGAGATCAAAGAGATCGTGCTGGATGGTCATTCCGACAATCAGGGTAACCGCCTGGATAATCGTGAGTTGTCACGTCAGCGCGCCTTGGCGGTGAAAGATTATCTAGTTGAAAAGGGCGTGAACGAAGACCTGTTTGCCATGCGCTTTCATGGTGATCGTTATCCGGTCGCGAGCAATCGAACGGCACAAGGCCGAGCGGCTAATCGCCGGGTCATGTTACGTCTAGAGAAGGATTAAGCGCGGCATAAGCCGCGCATAAGCGTACTTTTCAGCTGCTGTATCACTAAAACTCCCCGTAGCTCCCCTGTGATTCCTTGTGCCTTGACGCTAGAATAGCTGCCTTTCGTCCGCTCCTGCGTGAGTGGCGGTACAGTCTTGTTAAGGGAGCACCTCATGGCAGAAGTCAATAAAGTCGTCCTCGCCTATTCCGGCGGCCTGGATACCTCGGTCATCCTCAAGTGGCTGCAGGAAACCTACAACTGCGAAGTGGTGACCTTCACCGCAGATCTGGGCCAAGGCGAGGAAGTAGAGCCAGCGCGTGCCAAGGCAGAAGCCATGGGCGTCAAGGAAATCTACATCGATGACCTGCGTGAAGAATTTGTTCGCGACTTCGTGTTCCCGATGTTCCGCGCCAACACTGTGTATGAAGGCGAGTACCTGCTGGGTACCTCTATCGCACGCCCACTGATCGCCAAGCGCCTGATTGAGATTGCCAACGAGACCGGCGCTGATGCTATCTCGCATGGTGCGACCGGCAAAGGCAACGATCAAGTGCGCTTCGAATTGGGTGCCTATGCGCTCAAGCCAGGCGTTAAAGTGATTGCGCCTTGGCGCGAGTGGGATTTGTTGTCGCGTGAGAAATTGATGGATTACGCGGCCAAGCACGATATTCCGATCGAACGTCACGGTAAGAAGAAGTCGCCTTATTCCATGGACGCCAACTTGCTGCACATCTCCTTTGAAGGCGGCGTGCTGGAAGATACCTGGGCCGAGCACGAAGAAGACATGTGGCGCTGGTCCGTATCGCCGGAAAATGCGCCTGACCAAGCTACCTACATTGAGCTCAGCTACCAGAATGGCGACATCGTTGCCATCGACGGAAAGGATATGAGCCCGGCTACCGTGCTGGCTTACCTGAACAAGGTAGGTGGCGACAACGGGATTGGTCGTCTGGATATCGTTGAAAACCGCTTTGTGGGTATGAAATCCCGTGGCTGCTACGAAACCCCCGGCGGCACCATCATGCTGAAAGGTCACCGCGCTATCGAGTCCATCACTCTGGACCGTGAAGTCGCTCACCTGAAAGACAGCTTGATGCCCAAATACGCTGAGCTGATCTACAACGGGTTCTGGTGGAGCCCTGAGCGGGTGATGCTGCAACAGATGATTAATGCATCCCAGGCACAGGTTAACGGTGTCGTGCGTCTCAAGCTCTACAAGGGCAACGTGATGGTGGTTGGCCGCAAGTCTGACGACTCGCTGTTTGATGCCAACATCGCTACCTTTGAAGACGATGCGGGCGCCTACGATCAGGCCGATGCAGCAGGCTTTATCAAGCTGAATGCGCTGCGTATGCGCATTGCTGCTAACAAGGGTCGTAAGCTGCTCTGAGCTACGCTGTGATCTACAAAACGCCCGGTCATCCGGGCGTTTTGCTGTCAGGCTGGCAAGACGAGTCTGAAGCTTGTAGCTTTACTTTGATGCTTCTAATTAAAGGTTGTGAATATGCGTATTTTGCACACCATGCTACGCGTCGGTAATCTGGAAAAATCCGTCGCCTTCTACACTGAAGTGTTGGGTATGACCTTGCTGCGGCGTAAGGATTACCCGGAAGGGCGCTTTACCCTGGCGTTCGTCGGCTATGGCAACGAAGCAGAACACACCGCGCTAGAGCTTACGCATAACTGGGACACCAACGAGTACGATCTGGGCAGCGGCTATGGTCATATCGCCATCGAAGTACTGGATATGTACAAAGCCTGTGAGCAGATTAAATCGGCAGGCGGCAAGGTGGTGCGCGAGCCGGGTCCGATGAAGCACGGGCAGAGTGTGCTGGCCTTTGTTGAAGATCCCGACGGATACCGGATCGAGCTACTCTGCAAAAAGTAGCTTAGAAGAACCTCCGGGTTACTGAGAAAATAGGCCAGGCGGGCAACACAAAAAGCGCAGTTCGCCTGCTGTAGTGCGCTTTTTAGAGCTGTATCGGCAACGTGAGTGTTTTTTCAACTGCCTGATCGGGGCCTTCAGGGAAGTGTTGGCATGATATGGACGCTGTGCATTTCTATAATAGTGCTTTCTGCCATTGGTTTGTTTCGCTTGCGCCGGGTGCGCAAGCGCGCCGCGCGTGAGCAACGACAGCAGGCGATTACGCAGATTCAACTACTGCGTCAGTTGCTGGAACAGGTGCAACGTCACCGTGGGCTTTCCTTCGGCGCGATGTCTGGCGAGCATTCACTGGAACCTCGGCGCTGGTCAGTGCATCAGCAACTGCTGCAGCTACTGAAGACGATCGGCCAATACGAGGCATCGCTGTATTGGTATGACAGTTGGCATCAAGCGCGGGATATCTGGCAAAAGATTGAAAGTGGCTTCGAACACGAAAGTGCCGAGCACTTGCTGACACTGCACAACGATATGATTGCTTGTCTTTTGCAGACCATTGAAGCCTTGGCCAATCGATTTGATTTAGTCTGTTTGGGGCGCTTGGCGCCGCAGGCGGAAGGGTTGTGGTTTGAGTTGCTGCAGAGCATTGAGCTACTGGGTCAAAGCCGCGCTGTCGGCACGGGTATCGCAGCCAATCGCCAGAACCTGCCGATTTGGCGTAACCAATTGCAAGTATTGAATAAGCAGATCAATGAGCAGTCGTATGCTGCTCTGGCGCGGCTGATCTCGGATCCGGATTTACGTATTTTGGTCAGCCAGCCGGTGCGTGACGCGGAGGATGCGCTGGACCTCTTGCTCGAGCGCATTCGCACACTACTGGACCGCCAGCCGTCTCCGGCAGTGCATTCAGTGGAGTTCTTTCAGGTTGCTACGCGGGCGATCAGCGCTCAGTTACTGCTGGTAGACATGCTGCTCGAGCGGCTCGTCGTGGCTTCTGGTTCGTCTCGCGAACGCGTGGGTAAAGCCTGAGGCCTTGCACCAAAACGGTGTTTTCTCTCAATTCCGCACTCTTCTGGTTCATTCTGCTTTGGCTTATCACAGCCTAGTTGGCATTAAATTTTTGTATATAAATAATATTAAGTTTCCTCTGTATCGTGATGTATTAATTGATTTAATTTTATTTAAATAATCCGTCATCTGCTCCTCAATTCTTCTTCGTTTAACTTTGGCACGCCAATTGCTTTTGTCTGCTCAGTGGCTGTTTTTTGCAGCCTAAACTTCCGGTGGTCATCGTCGACCATCTGCCGCAAGGCTGGGAAGCGGGTGATCCGAGCAACGAAGCTCAGGCTAGCGCCCACAACACAATTTGAGTAGTACCAGGCAACGGCGCCTGGAGTCCCGAAGAGGACTCCAGGCGCTTTTTTTTGTTTTTTTGCCGGCCCGTGCCGGCTGCGGCTTCGACTGAGGAAAGGCGATGAACTCGAAAGTGACCCCGATCAAGAACGAAACACTGGTCATCATCGGTAACGGGATGGTCGGTCATCATTGTGTCGAGCAACTGACCGAGCAAGGTGCGCTTGCCCAATATCAAGTGCACGTGTTCGGTGAGGAGCGTCAGCGCGCTTACGATCGCGTACACCTCTCGGAGTATTTCGGTGGTCGTGATGCCGAGTCATTGGCCATGTGCGAAGCCGATTTTTATACACAGCATGGGGTGCACATGCACCTCGGCGTGGCAGTGCTAGAGATCGACCGCGAGCGCAAAGAGGTGGTTACTAGCGAGGGCCGCCAGCCCTACGACCGCCTGGTGCTGGCGACTGGCTCATATCCTTTTGTACCGCCGATTGCTGGCGCTGAAGGTAATTCAAAGCTGGTTTATCGCACACTGGATGATCTAGATGACATTCGCGCTGCTGCCAACGGCGGTCGTCGTGGTGTTGTGGTCGGTGGTGGCCTGCTTGGCCTGGAAGCAGCCAACGCACTCAAGTCGCTGGGTCTTGAAGCCCATGTGGTCGAGTTCGCTCCGCGCCTGATGCCGGTGCAACTTGACCCAGACGGTGGTGCGGCATTGAAAGCGCGTATCGAAGAACTCGGCGTACGTGTGCATCTCAACCGCGCAACCAGTGAAATTGTCGCTGGCGAAGAATACGCCTATCGCATGAACTTCAGTGATGGTGAGTCGCTGGAAACTGATCTAATCGTATTCTCCGCTGGCATCCGCCCGCAGGACGCATTGGGCCGTAGTGCCGGCCTGGATATCGCTGAACGCGGTGGCGTGGTAATCGATAGTGACTACCGCACCAACGACCCTGACATTTACGCCATCGGCGAGTGTGCTTCCTGGAACGGCAGCATCTTTGGCTTGGTTGCACCGGGCTACACCATGGCGCGCAACCTGGCGGCGCTGCTGGTAGGCAAGCAGCATGAAAGCTTTATCGGCGCCGACATGTCTACCAAGCTGAAACTGCTGGGTGTTGATGTGGGCTCCATCGGTGACGCCCACGCCGCAACGCCTGGTGCCAAGAGTTACCGGTTTAACGACGAGGTCAACTCCAGCTATCGCCGTCTTGTGGTCTCTCCGGATGGCAGTCAGGTGATAGGCGCGGTGCTGGTGGGCGATAACAGCTACTACGACACCTTGCTGCAATATGCGCAGAACGGTATCAAGCTGCCAGCAGATCCGGCCAGCCTGATTCTGCCGGCAGGCGAGGGTGCTCCTGCACTGGGTGCTGATGCCTTGCCGGATACGGCGACCATTTGCTCCTGCCACAACGTCAGCAAAGGAGCGATCTGCTGTCAGGTAGATACCGGCTGCACTGATCTCGGTGATCTGAAACTGGCAACCAAAGCGGGTACTGGTTGCGGTGGTTGCAGCGCGCTGCTCAAGCAAGTGTTTGAACATGAACTCAGTGCCCGCGGCGTTGAGGTCGACAAAAGTCTGTGTGAGCACTTCGCGCATACCCGCCAGGAGCTGTACGGCATTGTGCGGGTTGAAGGCATCATTAGCTTTGAAGAGCTGCTGGCCAAGCATGGCCGTGGACACACCGGCTGCGACATTTGCAAACCGGCGGTAGGTTCAGTTCTGGCATCGTGCTGGAACCAGCCGATCACCGACCCTTCACTGGTGCCGCTGCAGGACACCAACGATACCTTTATGGCCAACATGCAGAACAACGGCACCTATTCCGTTGTGCCACGTATCGCTGGTGGTGAGATCACCCCAGACAAGTTGATCGCGCTCGGTGCGGTGGCTAAGAAATACGATCTCTACACCAAAATTACCGGAGGCCAGCGTATTGACCTGTTCGGCGCCGAACTACACCAGTTGCCCGACATCTGGAGTGAGCTGATTGAAGCCGGTTTTGAGACCGGTCACGCCTACGGTAAATCGCTGCGTACCGTTAAATCCTGTGTCGGCAGTACCTGGTGCCGCTACGGCGTGCAGGACAGTGTTGGCATGGCACTGGTGCTTGAGAATCGCTACAAGGGCCTGCGCTCGCCGCACAAAATCAAGTTTGGGGTATCCGGCTGCACTCGCGAATGCGCCGAGGCGCAGAGCAAGGATGTGGGTGTAATCGCAACTGAGAACGGCTGGAACCTCTACATTGCCGGTAACGGCGGCATGCGCCCGCGCCACGCCGAGCTGTTTGCCACCGATCTGGATGACGCAACCCTCATCCGTTACATCGATCGCTTCCTGATGTTCTACGTGCGCACCGCTGATCGGTTGCAGCGCACTTCGGTCTGGCGCGAAAGCCTCGAGGGCGGTCTGGACTACCTCAAGGCCGTGATCATTGACGACAGCCTGGCGCTGGGCGCCGAGCTGGAGTCGCAGATGCAGCTGGTCGTCGATCGTTACGAATGCGAGTGGGCCAATGCGCTTAAGGATCCGGAAAAACTCAAGCGCTTCCGTACCTTTGTCAATGACGAGCGCGGCGATCCGGATATCCAATTCGTCAAAGAGCGTGAGCAGCGTCGCCCTATGCAAGCCCATGAGCTGAACCTTATTCCCGTAGCTGAGGAGGTTGTCTGATGACCCTAAGTACCCCAATCGTTGAGCACGATGCCGTGGCGGCTGCTGCATGGCGCCCGTTGTGCACCCGACAAGACCTAGTTGCTAACTCAGGGGTTGTCGCCTTGTTGGATGACGCCCAGGTTGCGCTATTTCATCTGCCACAGAGCTGCGACGGCGAGCAGTTATTCGCCATAGAGAATCGTGATCCAAAATCCGGTGCCAACGTGATTGGCCGCGGCATTGTGGGTCATCTCAAGGGCGACTTGGTCATTGCCTCGCCGTTGTACAAACAGCATTTCCGTTTGGCTGATGGCAGTTGTATTGAATATCCCGAGCAACGGTTACGGGTATGGCCAGTGCGTTTGAACGGCGACCTGGTTGAAGTGGGAATGCAGGCTGAATAAATCCGCGTAGTACTGGCGGGCAGCCGCTTGCCAAGCGCAAGTGGCTGCCACCTTTAACGAAAGATGCATAGAGAGAATTACACATGTCCTATTTAGTCCCTGCAGAGTTTGTCACCAAGATGGTTGATGCAGGCGAGTCGAAGGTATTTATGTCGACGCGCGACACCTTGATACGCTCTTTTATGGCCGGTGCCATCCTCGCGTTGGCGGCGGTATTTGCGATTGCCATCACGGTGCAGACCGGCAACCCGCTGATTGGCGCCATTCTGTTCCCGGTTGGCTTCGTCATGCTCTATCTAATGGGATTCGACTTGCTGACCGGTGTTTTTATGCTGGTTCCGCTGGCACTGCTCGATAAGCGTCCCGGCGTGACCGTTGGCGGCATGCTGCGCAACTGGGGCCTGGTGTTTGTTGGCAACTTTGGCGGCGCGTTGGCCGTCGCCTTCATGATGGCGTTTGTTTATACCTACGGCTTCTCAACTGATCCGGGCGCTATTGGCGAGAAAATTTCGCATATCGGTGAAGCACGTACCTTGGGCTATGCTCAATACGGCGCAGCCGGCTGGGCAACGATCTTCTTGCGCGGCATGTTGTGTAACTGGATGGTGTCGATGGGCGTAGTCGGGGCAATGATCTCTACCTCGGTTAGCGGCAAGGTGATTGCCATGTGGATGCCGATAATGCTGTTTTTCTACATGGGTTTTGAGCACTCGGTTGTTAACATGTTTCTGTTTCCTTCAGCTTTGATCATGGGTGGTGATTTTTCAGTCATGGATTACATGATCTGGAACGAAATCCCCACTGCGCTGGGCAATCTGGTTGGCGGCCTGGCCTTCACCGGTTTGACGCTGTACACCACGCACATCCGTACTGCACCCAAGCGCGTACTGTAAAAAGTCCGCTTTCCTTGCAACTACCTCGGCTCTGAAAAGGTCCGGGGTTTTTGAGTTTTAAGTATGTCGAAGCAACTGACGGTCAGTGTTGGGCAGTATTCAGACAAAGGCGTGAAGGAGATCAACCAGGACTTTCACGGCGTCTGGATTCCGGATGAGCCTCAGCTAAGCGCCAAAGGCATTGCCGTGGCGCTAGCCGATGGCATCAGCAGCAGCAGCGTCAGTCAGATTGCCAGCGAGGCCGCCATATCGGGCTTTCTCGCCGATTATTACTGTACCTCCGAGGCCTGGACCGTAAAAAAGTCGGCGCAACGAGTGCTGATTGCCACTAACTCCTGGCTGCATGCACAGACTCAGCAAAGCCAGTATCGCTATGATAAAGACCGTGGCTATGTGTGCACCTTTAGTGCACTGATTTTCAAGGCCAGCACGGCTTATCTGTTTCATGTTGGCGATGCACGTATTTACCGCGTGGCTGGCAAAGGGCTGGAACAACTCACCCAGGATCATCGCGTGTGGGTCTCGCAGCAGCAAAGCCATCTGGCGCGTGCGCTGGGCATCAATCAACAATTGGAAATCGACTACCAAGCTTTGTCGGTAGAGCAGGGCGATACCTTTTTATTGGCCACTGACGGCGTTTACGAATTTGTCAGCCCGGCCTTTATTACTCAGACCATTGCCGAGCAGCAGACAGACCTTAACGCTGCCGCCAAGCTGATTGTGGTTGAGGCGCTGGCGCAAGGCAGTGACGACAACCTCACCGTGCAGGTCGTGCGAGTAGACAGCCTGCCAAGCCTGGACGAAGCCAGTAACCGGCTGGCCAGTCAGGCTTTTGCCCAGTTGCCGTTACCGCCGGTGCTGGAGCCCCGCATGGTGTTTGATGGCTATCGCATCATGCGTGAAGTGCACGTCAGCAGTCGTAGTCATGTGTACTTGGCGCTGGATGAGGCAAGTGCCACTCAGGTGATTCTGAAAACGCCGTCAATCGATCTGGGCGGTGATGCGGCTTACCTCGAGCGTTTTATGTTGGAGGAGTGGATTGCCCGGCGGTTAAATAGCCCGCACGTGCTCAAGCCGTGTAGTGTCGAGCGACCGCGCAATTACCTCTACGTAGTCACTGAATATGTTGAGGGACAAACGCTGCGCCAATGGATGATCGACAATCCAGCACCCGGCCTGGAACAGGTGCGCGGCATCGTCGAGCAGATCGCCAAGGGCCTGCAAGCCTTTCACCGAATGGAGATGCTGCATCAGGATCTACGCCCTGAGAACATCATGATAGATACCACGGGCACGGTGAAGATCATTGATTTTGGTTCAACCCGGGTGGCTGGTTTGATTGAGATGGCCGCGCCGCAGATTCAGGAGCAGATGCTCGGTACGTTGCAGTACTCCGCACCTGAGTACTTTCTTGGTGAAAGCGGCACGCCACGTTCGGACTTGTTTTCGCTCGCCAGCATTACTTACCAGATGCTGACCGGCAAATTGCCCTATGGCGCTCAGGTGGCCAAGGCACGTACCCGTGCTGCGCAAAATAAGCTGGTATATCAGACGGTGCTGCACGAGGATCGCGAGATTCCAGCCTGGATAGATGATGTGCTCAAGCGCGCATTGCAGCCCAATCCTTACAAGCGTTACGAAGCGCTGTCGGAATTTGTGTTTGATTTGCGCAAGCCCAATCAAGCTTTTTTGAGTCGCACGCGACCACCATTGATGGAGCGCAACCCGCTGCTGTTTTGGAAAAGCTTGTGCTTCGTTTTGGTGATGGTGATTGCCGCGCTGCTGGCGCAGTAACGCGGCGGTGAGTATGCAGTAAAGCCCTTTTAGGGCTGATTGATACCCCGAATGCGGGTAGCCAGATCGGCGGCGTATAAATCGGTCATACCGGCGATGAAGTCGACGACTCTGAGGTAACTACGGTAGGGGTCCCAGTTGGCTTGCGGAATGGTATGACCCAGCAGATCCAGTATGCGCTGGTGTTTGAAGCTCAGATTTTGGCCGGCGTGGAGCTCGCTGACCGCACCACAAAAGGCGTTTAACAAGGTCTCGAGCGTACTGTAGGCGCCAATCTCGACAACGGTTTTACGTTTATCCTGGAAGATCCGTTTGCGCGCCATCTGCTTGGCCTCCAGGACACAGCGTCGTGCAGCACCATGCATGTGCTCGACCAAGTCTCCCTGCAACTCGCCAGCCAGTAAAGCAGGCTGTTGTTCGATGAACGCCTCGGCAGCGGCATTCACCAGATGCTCAATGGCTTTGCCACGCAGGATTGCCAAGCGCCGTCGCTGTGAGTCCTCAGGGCCCAGTTGGCGGTATGTCTCAGGCACGTCGTCGCCAACCAGATCCAGCAACACTTGCTCTACCTCGCTATAGGCGAGTAGATCCATTTCCAGTCCATCCTCAAGGTCGATCAGCCCATAACAGATATCATCGGCAGCTTCGACCAGATACACCAATGGATGGCGGCTCCAGCTTTGTTCGCCTTGCGAGGGCAGCCCAAGTTTGTCGGCAATCTGCTGCAATAAAGGATACTCAGCCTGGTAACAGCCAAATTTGTGCTTTTTGTAGCCCTGGCTATCGGCATGCTGCGCGGTCCAGGGGTATTTCAGGTAAGCGCCCAACGTGGCGTAAGTGAGGCGCATGCCACCGTCGGCCTGGTGATACTCAATCTGCGTCAGTACCCGAAAGCCCTGCGCATTGCCTTCAAAATTCAGAAAATCCTGGCGTTGAGCGTCGGTCAGCTGATCGAGCAAACCGCCTTCAGCTGCTTGGCGGAACCAGTGACGAATGGCGTCCTCGCCTGAGTGGCCGTAAGGCGGGTTACCTATGTCATGCGCCAGGCACGCCGCTTGGACAATCACGCCCAGGTCAGCGGGCTCGCACCAATCGGGCAACTCGCTGCGCAGCATTGAGCCCACGCGCATACCCAACGAACGGCCCACGCAACCCACCTCCAAACTATGGGTCAGGCGAGTATGAATATGATCGTTGCTGGAGACCGGATGTACTTGGGTTTTCTTACCTAGTCGGCGAAAGGCACCGGAGAAAATAACGCGATCATGGTCTTTGTGAAAGGGCGTGCGCCCTAACTCGTCAGCGCTGGCCAGCGGTTTACCTAGCCGTTCGCGGCACAGCAGTGTTTCCCAATCCATACTGATCTCCCTAATAATGCGGTGAGTATGTGGGATGCGGCAGCAGCTGCCAAGGCCGCAGGTGAGGCTGTTTGCTGCTCGGTGGTGGTCGGCATGGGCGTGCTAAAGGAGTAGTATGGCGGCCCTTTTCAAGCAAACTAGTGCGGTGCACCCCGGCATGACGCTTCTTACTCTCTACGGCACCAGCGCCTGCCATCTTTGTGATGCGGCTTTGGCCGAGCTGACGCCACTGTTAGCTAATGGCATACAGTTGCACGAAGTGGACATCATTGAATCCGAGCGACTGATGGCGCTGTATCAGCTGCGGATACCGGTATTACGCCGCGAGGATACTGGCGCGGAGCTGGATTTCCCTTTCGACTTGAATCGTCTGATGAGCTGGCTGGACGATGTTCTGGCAGAGGAGGGTTGAAGCATGGCTATGCGCGTAGTGCCATTCTGGAAACGTAAAAGCTTAACCGAAATGGACCAACAGGAATGGGAGTCGCTGTGCGACGGTTGCGGTCTGTGTTGCCTGCAGAAGCTGGAGGACGAGGACGAGCCCCAGGCGTTTTATTACACGCGCATTGCCTGCAAACTTCTCGATCACCAGAGCTGCCAATGCAGTGACTATCCGAATCGTCAGGCCAAGGTGCCGGACTGCATTCAACTGACCCCGGGTGCCGCAAGTGATTTTGCCTGGTTGCCGCCGACCTGTGGTTATCGTTTGGTGGCTGAAGGCGCTGATCTACCGGCTTGGCACCATCTGGTCTGCGGTGATCGCAAGGCAGTGCACAAGGTTGGTATTTCGCTGTCGGGCCAGATGCTAGCTGAAGGCAGTGTTGACGATGATGACTGGGAAGATCACATCATCTTTCGCGTGGGTTGAGAGTTAGAGATTGATGCTCCAAGGCCGAGAGAAGCGGACGGCTGGTCAGCCGCCCGCAGCAAACTCAGTTTTCGACCTGAAATTCGCGCAGTTTGGTGTACAGATAGCGCACTTGGTCATATTCAAATGGGCTGTCTAGCGCGCCATAGCGGAACGGCGTTTGATAACGTAGATCGATAGCCCAAATGCCCCAGGTGTAGGGGTGATCGCTCATGTAGTCGCGATGCTCCATATAGTTGACCCCGTTATCGATCATCCAGTCCACTGCATAGCCAGTGCCGTCGCGTAGGCTGGATGGGCCGAGAAACGGAATCACCAGATAGGGACCAGCCGGCACACCGTAATGTCCCAGTGTCTGACCAAAGTCTTCCTTCTGCGCTGGCAAGTCCATGGCTTTGGCCACATCAAACATGCCACCAACACCGATGATGCTGTTAAACAACAGGCGCGCAGTGGTCTGGGCGCTGCGCTCAAATTTCAGCTGCAGCAGGTTGTTGACCAGGTAAGGGATGTCGCGCAGGTTGTTGGTGACGTTAGACACACCCGTGCGCACGAAACCGGGTGTAGCCCAGACATACCCACGCACCACCGGCAGGTAAACAAAACGATCAAACTCTGCATTGAAGCGATAGGTTAGGCGGTTCATGCCCTCCAACGGATCCTGTACGTTGAGTGCGCCCAGGCTGGAGCGCTCGAACTGGAAGCGGTTGTCACGCTCGTCGAGATCCAGCTCGGTCAGCGGGTCGTGATAGGCAGGAAAGCTCAGGCTACTGCCATTAGCGCTCTTGCCGCTGGATACATAGTCGGTGTCTTCTGCTGCGCTTGCGGTGTTGTAACACAGGCAGCTCATCAGGCCGATCAGGCAAGCCTTATTCATGGGCGCCTCCTTGCAGGAACGTCATGTAGCGGTCTGCTACCGGCTTGTAGTCGAGATTGCCGCCGTGTCCGCCGTGCGGATACAGGTAGGCACGCTCGCCAAAGGTGTCGGCGAGAAACTGGTAATCATCGCGGGTCAGGATGAAATCGTCTGCATTACTGACAGCCGCGACATTTGGATTACCCTGCAGAAACGAGCTGAGACTGCGCAGACTGGTCTCATAGGCCATGTCTTCAATACTGCGTCCAGCGTTCTTCGCTTCCCAAGCCGGCCACAGCTGGTTATTGATGTAGCAGGTAAAATCGCAAAACAAAGCGCGGCGCAAATAAGGGGTCAGCGAGGTGCTAACCTTGATTTCCTTGCCCACGGGCGCGAAGCGGCCGCCGTTATTGATCAAGTCACTCATAAAGTTGAGGTCGGCTGCGGAGAAACGGAACACTGCGCCAATCAGCATGGCCAGTTCAGGATCGGTCAGCGCCTCAGGCGAGTTTTGAATCTCGTAAAACAGGCTGGACTGAATGTCACCGTTGCCGCCTTGGGCAAAGTGGCGGGACAGCTTCTGGAAGATGTGCTCGTAAAAACTCTCGCTGTCGCTGACGCCGTCTACACGGGTGTACGACAACTCGTCCAATCGCCCAACCGAGGAGTAGAGATCAACCGGTGGATTCAGTAGCAGCACCTTGCTGAAGTTGAATTGACCGAGATGTGAGTCCAGCTCTGCAACAAAGGCCGCATGCAAGGCACCCAGGCTAAAGCCCGCGAGACGGAACTCGGTCACTTCAAAGCCTTTCTTGTCCTGCGCCTCCTGCAGCGCCAGCGTCATCGCGGTGTGCAGGTCGCGCGCATCTTCTGCGCCTACGCCTGGCATGCCGCTATTGGAAGCAGCGGCGATAAAGTCAAAATTAGACGGCGACGAGAGCACGATGACATGCATGCCGGCCTGCCATAGCAGACGCTTGAGATAATCCATGCGTGCGCTGTCGAATCCCGAACCAGTGCCGGCAATAAGAAATGTCAAAGGCGCAGGTTTATCCTGCCAGGCAACTCTGAATTGCAGATCACGGTAACGAGATAACGCAGACGGCAGTTTGCGATCGGGTAATACCCGCACAGACAGGTCATCTTGCTGTACGTCTATTTCATCAGGAACGGGGGCTTTGAGGTCTTCCGGGGTACCGGCGACGGTAGCCATGAAAGGATTGGTTTCAGGATAGGCAAAGGGTTCTGCTGCAACGCAGTGCGAAACCGAAAACAATAATCCTGCAAATAGGTAAGGCGAGAGGTACGGCTTAATTCGGGTCATAGACATTTCCATGTGGCTACATGAACTATACCCCGGAAACGGTCGAAAAGTTCCCTAAAGTTGCTGTCAAAGTGCTCCTAAATAGCCAGTAACGGCGAGTGTTAAATACCGCTATCGGATCGTTATACCTGCAAAAGCGAGGAATCTTCCCGCTGCACAAGCTGTTTACGCCGCTCGTAGCGTTTCCAGATCTTTTCGTGGAAATAAAAAGCCACGGTATTGACCGCAGGTTCCACCAAGGCAACCGTGCCACCAATCAAGATGCTGCCGGTCAGCAAGTAGACCACGCCAAAAGCGATGGAAAAGTGCATGCAGGCGAAAGTAACGGTTTTTAACATGGAACACCTCAAGTAAGTATTTACAAATATAACTGATTCGCATTTGCAAATGATAGTGCTTCAGGCTGGCAACGCAAATCTTAAAAATCTCATTGCGTTGATAGTGGGACTCAATCGGCGTTTTTCTCAGCAACGGGGTTTTATCTGCAGTCAAAAAGTACCACTGCGGCAGCGATATATTGGACGCGCTATTCGGCTATGATGAAAAGACGGCGCCTAGCTTTCAGGCTATCCAGACTCATGATTGGCGTCCGAAAAAGGCAGAACTGCATATGGATTTTAAGGACTATTACAGTGTTCTCGGGGTCGGTCGCAACGCAGACGACAAAGCGATCAAGACCGCTTACCGCAAGCTCGCCAGAGAATATCATCCGGATGTCAGTAAGCACCCGCAGGCTGAAGACAAGTTCAAAGAAGTCGCTGAGGCCTACGAAGTGCTTCACGACGCCGACAAGCGTGCTGAATACGAGTCTCTGTTCCAGGCTCGCGACCAGCGGCAGCGTTATCAGGGCAGGGCAGGTGCGGGCCATGCTGGGACGGGAGAAGCGGATAATGACTTCGGCGATTTCTTCAGTTCCATGTTTGGCGGAGGCGGTTCAGGTGGCTTCCGCTCAGCCCGCGATGAGCCGCGTGCACGTAAAGGTAGCGACGCTGAAATTGAGCTTCCGGTTTTTCTCGAAGAAACGCTGAGTGAAACCAGCAAACCGGTGAGTTTTGAGTTGCAGTACCGAGATGCGCGTGGCCAATTACAGACCCTGCAAAAATCGCTCAAGGTCAAGATTCCGGCGGGTGTCAGTGATGGCGAACGAATCCGCCTCAAGGGCCAGGGTTCTCCGGGCACGGGCAACGCGCCTGCCGGTGATATCTATTTGCATATCCGCCTAGTGCCGCACCCGATGTTTGATGTGGAAGGCCATAACCTGATCGTTACTGTTCCGCTTGCCCCCTGGGAAGCGGCACTTGGTGCCTCGATTACGGTGCCAACTTTGACCGGTAAAATTCAGTTGAGCATTAAGCCCAACAGCCAGAGCGGACAGCGGCTGCGGATTAAAGGCAAGGGATTGGTGGGTAAGCATGGCAGTGGTGATCTGTTTGCCGTGCTCAAGGTCGTTATGCCTGAACAAAACAACGATCAGATGACTCGCCTGTGGTCTGAGTTGGCTGAGCAAGCGAACTTCGATCCACGCGCGGACTGGAGCAAGCAATCATGAGCAGCGTGTACATCAGTTTTAGCGAGCTTTGCCAGTGCGTCAGCATGAGTGAAGCGCAGGTGATGGACCTGGTAGAGCAAGGGGTGCTTAGGCCCGAAACGGGAGTGCAGCGCGAGGAGTGGCGTTTCAGTCATATTGCCTTGACGGTCGTCGGCAGGGCGGAACGCTTGCATCATCAACTGTCGGTAGATTGGGCTGACATGCCGTTGGTGCTTGAGCTGCTTGAAGAGCTAACCGAGTTGCGCGCTGAAAATAGCATGTTGAAGCAGCGGCTCAATCGCTTTTTAGTTGACGAAAATTGATGTTGTGAAAGGTACCCGGCGTGGCATGGTTTAGCCATGTTGCGCCGGGCACAGCCCACGGCTATTGATTTAGTCGAAATCCAGGTCTGACAGCTGTCGCTGCAGGCGGCGTTCTTCCAGGTAATTATCGATCAAGCGTCGCTTGGTCAAACTCGCCTTGGAATTGGGCGCGCTGTCGGTTTCGGGGGTGTCGTCCTCTTCGATGAAGTCTTCATCGTCCAGTTCAATGTCGCTTTTTGCTTTGGCCATGACTCAACTCCGCAATGAAGATGCCATTTGCGCATCTTATAAACGGAGTCTGAGCTTTGCGGAAATAGATTTTTTCAATTAAATGCATATAAACGCTGAGAATTGCTAATCGCCGGTTTTCTGTTTGTAGTCACAGAGGTCCTCAATGCGGCAGCTACCACATTGTGGAGTGCGCGCTTTGCACACATAACGGCCGTGCAAAATCAGCCAATGATGGGCATCTACCAAAAACTCGGGCGGTACAAAACGCATGAGTTTTTTCTCTACTTCCAACACGTTTTTACCGGGTGCGATACCGGTGCGATTACTGACACGAAAGATATGCGTATCAACCGCCATCGCGGGGTGACCAAAAGCCGTGTTGAGTACTACGTTGGCGGTCTTGCGGCCCACGCCGGGGAGTGCCTCTAGCGCTTCGCGATCGTCCGGTACTGTGCTGTTGTGCAGCTCTACCAGCATTTTGCAGGCGGCAATCACGTTGCGCGCTTTGGTGTTGAAAAGCCCAATGGTCTTGATGTACTCAGATAGTCCTTCAACACCTAGCGCGTAAATGGCTTCCGGTGTATTGGCGACCGGAAACAGTTTAGCGGTAGCCTTGTTGACGCCCACATCGGTAGCTTGCGCGGAGAGGGTGACTGCAACCAACAATTCGAACGGTGAGCTGAAGTTCAGCTCAGTGGTCGGATGGGGGTTTTCTTCGCGCAGACGGCGGAAGATCTCAAAGCGCTTTTGCTGATTCATGCCGTGCCTATCGCCTCAGCTAATGGTGCCGGTTACCCGAACGCGTTTGCTACCCGCAGCCGGTCTGGTGAGCCGAGCTTCGGCGCGCTGTTTGACCTTGGCATCAATCACATTCTTCAAAGCGATCAATAGGCCCATAAACAGGAAGGCACCTGGCGGCAAGATCACGAAAAGAACATCTTTGTAGTTCGGGAACACAACGATTTTCCAGCTTTCGGCCATAGGTCCGAGTAGCAAATCCATACCGGCAAACAGGGTGCCGTGGCCGATCAGTTCACGCAGGCCGCCCAATACCACCAACACCAGCCCAAAGCCCAAGCTCATCATGAAACCGTCTACCACTGCCGGCAGCACTGCGTTCTTGGAAGCAAAGGCATCGGCGCGGCCGAGAATCACGCAGTTGGTCACAATCAAGGGAATGAAAATCCCGAGTATCTGATACAACTCGTAGGTGAAAGCCTGCATCAGTAGTTCAATACAAGTGGTCAGCGCGGCAATGATCATCACAAAGGTGGGCAGGCGCACGGCGTCTGTCACGGCGCTGCGAATCAGCGAAACGGCCAGGTTCGAACCGGTCAACACCAGCATGGTAGCGATCCCCAGCCCCAGCGCATTGACTACCGAACTACTAACGCCTAACAGCGGGCAAAGACCCAGTAACTGCACAAGCCCTGGGTTGTTGTGCCATAGGCCGTCAGCGGTGATCTGAGAAAGCGTTTTAGTTGCCATTGGTGGACTCCTCGGCGGGCAGCTGGAGCAGAATGCTTCGGTGGTCTGCAAAGTACTCGAGGCTTTGGTATACCGCCTTGACCACTGCACGCGGGGTGATAGTCGCGCCGGTGAACTGATCAAAGTTACCGCCGTCCTTTTTGACTGCCCAGTTCTCGGGCACCGGCATGCTCAGGCTTTTGCCGTTGAACTCCAGCACCCACTGGCTTTTACCGATATCGACCTTGTCACCCAAGCCGGGTGTCTCGCGGTGGCTGACCGCACGCACGCCAGCCACTGAGCCGTCGGCGTAAATGCCTACCAGCAGGTCAATGCGGCCACTGTAGCCCTCTGGGGCGACCACGGGCAGTATCACTGCCACTACCTCACCGTTCTGCCGGGCGCGATAGCCATCGCGGGCGTCGGATAAACGCAGCTGCGGATAATCATCGACGCTGAAGCTATCGCCGAGCAGATCGTTGTCATGTTGCTCGTGCGGCAGAATTTCGTTCAGGGCGCTGAGTTGCACACGGCGCTGGGCTTCGCTGATGCGCTCGGCCGTGCCTTGCTGGGTCACCGCGATCAAACCTACGGTCGCCATGGCGAACAGCCCCAGAATGACGCTGTTGCGCAGTATGGAGCCGCGGGTGGTGGTTGGGTTATCCATGGTCAGTCCGTCTTGCCCATGCCGCGCTTGGCCTTGCGATGGCCATAGGTGCGGGGTGTGCTGTAGTAGTCGATGGTCGGTGCAGCCAGGTTCATCAGCAATACCGCGAAGGCGACGGCATCGGGGTAACCACCCCAGGCGCGAATGCAATACACCAGAATGCCCACACCGGCGCCGAAAATCAGCCTACCTTGCTTGCTGGTCGCGCCAGAGACGGGATCAGTAACGATGAAGAAGGCGCCCAGCATGCTAGCGCCGCTGAGTAGATGAAACAGCGGCGAGCCGTTAGACCCTGAGCCGCTGCCATTCCAGAACAGTAGACTCATGATCGCGAGTGCGCCAAGCATACCGACTGGTGCATGCCAGGTGTAAATGCGCTTGTAGAGTAGCGCGATGCCGCCGGCTAGATAAGCCAAACTGACCCATTCCCAGCCGTGCCCCGCAAAACTGCCAAACACCGGCTTGCTGGCCTGTAATTCGGTCATGGTCAGACTGGCGTTGGTCTTGACGACATCCAATGGCGTGGCCAATGTCCAGCCATCGATCGCTTGGGTAGCCGGTAGGAAGATACGCGAGAGCCCCTCAAACAGTCCCAGCGTGGCCTGCACGTTGGGCATGAGAGCTTCAATGCCACGCCAGGCAGGCCAACTGGTCATTTCTACCGGGAAAGAGATCAACACCACGGCATAACCCAGCATTGCTGGATTGAACGGGTTCTGGCCGAGGCCACCGTACAGCTGCTTGCCGAATACGATAGCAAATGCTGACGCCACCAGCGTTAACCACCAGGGCGCGTAAGGGGGCAGGGCCAGCGCCAGTAGCCAGGCGGTCACCAGGGCGCTGCCATCACGCAGATAGAAGCTGATCGGGCGTTTGCGAATCCATAGGATCAGGCTCTCGACTGCCAGGGCTACAAGGCTCGCAAAGCAGATGTTGATCAGCGTGCCAAAGCCAAAAAACCAGGTCATGGCTAATACGCCGGGTAGGGTCGCGCCCAGTACCCAGAGCATGATGGTCTGGGTATGGTTGTTGCCCTTGGCGTGCGGCGATGTCATGCGAACCAGCGCCATCAGTGGGTCTCCTTGCTGGCCATGTGATCGGCGAAGGCTTTGGCGGCCGCGTCGAGTGTGGCGCGGGTAGCGGTGAGTTGGTCTTGCGCGGGTGCAGTATCGGTTTCTGCGTCGATGGCGGCCTGCAGTTCACGTTCGGCGCGTTTGAAGTCCGCCTTGGCAGTGGCCAGGTTGGTTTTCAATTCGCGTACGGTTTCGTCTACTGGCTTTTTATCGACCTTTTGCCGCTCGGGTGGCGGAATCGGGCTGTTGAGTTCAGCGTCATGCAGCACTTGTTCAGCGGCGTTGAAGGTTTGTTGTTGAGTTTCTAACTGAGCTTTCAAGTCGGCGTCATCAGGTGAACTGGTGAGTTCGCGTTCCGTTTTCCTTACGGCAGCACGCGCCATGGCCAGATCCAGCTTGGCTTTCTTCAGATTCTCATCGACGGGTTGCTTGACCGCCGGTGCGGCAGGCACGCGCGCATCAGCGGCTTCGGCTTCTTCGCGTAGTTTGGCGATTTCTGCCTGCTGCTCTTCACTGGGGTTTTCGCCGGCTGCGCGTTCCGCTTTGCGCAAATTGGCGCGCAGCATCGCGGCTTCAATTTTCAGCTTCTTGGCGTCATCGGCGCCTGCAACTGGCTCGGCAGCGGGTTGCGTTGCCAATTCGCCCTGCGCCTTATCGAAAGCTTCCTGGGTATCACGTGCGGTCTGTTCCAGCTCAGGAATTTGCGCTTGCAGGTCGGTGTTCTCAGGATTCGCGGCCAGTTGCTTATTGGCCTTTTTCAACGCCATTTGCGCGGTGGCCGCAGCGATCTTCAGTTGTTTCTGTTCCGGGCTCAAGCCACTGGGCTTCTGTGCCTGCAACCGGGCTACATCGGGTTCGTTGGAGCTATCGTCTGCATCCGTGTTTGGCTTGGCTGCTGCGGCTTCTTTGGCGGCCTTCATGCGTGCAGCTTTCTCGGCGCGGGCCTGACGGTCGCGCTCCTTTTGTTCGGTCTCGCGCTGCAGGCGTTCCTGGCGGTGCTCAAACCGTTGTTTGGAGTGATCGGATCTATGCTGCTGCAGGTCCAGCGCACGAATGTCGGATTTGGCAGCGCGGTAGTACTGCACCAACGGAATGCTGCTGGGGCAGACGTAAGAACAGGCGCCGCACTCGATGCAGTCAAACAGGTTCTGCCGTTTGAGTTGATCGTAATCCTTACCGAGCGCAAAGAAATGCAGCTGTTGTGGCAGCAATTCGGCAGGGCACGCTTCTGCGCATAAGCCGCAGCGGATGCAGGGCTGGGCGGGCGGCGGTGGGGGTAGCTCTTCCTGGGTGCCGGCCAGCAGACAATTAGTGGTTTTGATGATGGGCGCAGCCGTGCTTTGCAAGGTAAAACCCATCATGGGGCCACCCATAACCAGGCGATACAAGCGTTCAGGCTGCAACCCGGCAAAGCTCAGCAGGTCGCTGATGGGTGTGCCGATCAGCGCTTCAACGTTGGTTGGGTGTTGCAGTGCGTCGCCGGTCAATGTGGTGATGCGCTTGATCAGCGGCTGTCCTAGCAGCACTGCGTCATGAATCGCCAGCAGAGTGCCGATGTTCTGGCAGACCATACCAATATCCGCCGGCAGACCACCGCTGGGTACTTCCTTGCCAGTGAGGATCTGGATTAGCTGTTTTTCGCCGCCGGACGGGTATTTGGTCGGGAATACCACGACCTGCATGCTGGTACGCTCGCCGACGGCCTTGCGCATGTCGGCAATGGCTTCCGGCTTGTTGTCTTCGATGCCAATCAGCACCTGCTCGGGATGCAATATGTGTTGCAGTATCTCGATGCCTGCGACTATCTGCTCAGCCTTGTAGCGCATGGCAGAGTCATCGGCCGTAATGTAAGGCTCACACTCGGTACCGTTGACGATCAGTGTATGAATCTTCTGCTCTGGGCGCGCCTTGAGTTTGACTGAGGTCGGGAATCCCGCACCGCCCAAACCGCTCACGCCCGCCTGACGGATGACTTCCAACAGAGTGGCGGCTTCCAGTGAGCGGTAGTCGGCAATGGGCGCCAACTCAATCCATTCGTCCTGACCATCAACCTCCAGGGTAATGGCCCACTCTTCAAGGCCGGAGGCATGCGGGTAGGGCGCTGGGCCGATAGCGCTCACAGTGCCTGAGGTCGGTGCGTGCAACGGGCAACTGATCATACCAGCGGCTTCGGCAATCAACTGGCCCTTGAGTACCCGTTCGCCGATCTCTATCGCTGGTTCTGCTCGTGCGCCCAAGTGTTGCTGCAGTGGCAAAATCAGCTGCTTGGGCAGCGGCACGGTTTCTATACCGTGAGCGGTCGATTGGTGCTTGTTTTCTTCCGGGTGAATGCCGCCGGGGATGTCCCAGATACGGATTGGACTGACAGCATTCATCAAGCAGCCCCTCGCTGGGCATCGGTGGCAATGACGGCAGCGCCCGGTAGCGGGAAGTCCCACTTCCAGTTTTGCGGCGTGGTGGGCAGGGGCAGCATGTCGATGCAGTCGACCGGGCAAGGCTCAACGCAGAGGTCGCAGCCGGTGCACTCATCGGTGATCACCGTGTGCATCTGCTTGGCCGCGCCGAGAATGGCATCTACCGGGCAGGCCTGAATGCACTTGGTGCAGCCGATGCACTCAGCCTCGCGAATATAGGCGACCATCTTGGGCTTTTCTTCGCCGTGTTCGGCATCCAACGGCAGCACTTCCACATCCAGCAAATCCGCCAGCGCCTGAATAGTGGACTCACCACCGGGCGGGCACTTGTTGATGGGCTCGCCATTGGCGATGCCTTCGGCGTAAGGCTTGCACCCCGGGTGGCCGCATTGACCACACTGAGTCTGCGGCAACAGCTCGTTGATTTGATCGACAATAGGATCGCCCTCGACCTTAAAACGAATAGCGGCGTACCCCAAAATGGCGCCGAAAATCAGCGCCAGGCCCAGCAGTACCAGTACGGCAGTGAGGATCATCGACATGCTTACAACCTTATCAAGCCGGTGAAGCCCATGAAGGCCAGGGACATCAGGCCAGCGGTAATCATGCCAATGGCCGCGCCACGGAAAGGCGTGGGCACGTCGGCAATGGCGATGCGCTCACGCAAGCCGGCAAATAAAATCAGAATCAATGAGAAGCCGATAGCCGCGCCCAACCCATAAGTGGCGGACTTCATAAAAGTTTGTTCGGCGCGGTTGGTGTTCAGCAGCGCCACGCCCAACACGGCGCAGTTGGTGGTGATCAGCGGCAGGAAAATACCCAGCACCCGATACAGCAGAGGGCTGGTTTTGTGCACCACCATCTCGGTGAATTGCACCACCACGGCGATGACCAGAATAAAGGAAATGGTGCGCAGGAATTCCAGATCGAGCGGCACCAGAATGTACTGGAACGTCAGATAACTGAGGATGGACGCCAGCGTCAGCACGAAGGTGGTCGCAGCCGACATGCCGATGGCGGTTTCCAGCTTGCCGGAAACGCCCATGAACGGGCAAAGTCCGAGAAACTGCACCAGCACAAAGTTGTTGACCAGAATGGTGCTGACCAGAATAAGGGCAAATTCAGCCATGTTACCCAACCCCATGTGTGGAATGTTCGGCGCGCGACTCTAATGGCAGCTGCGCCTGACTCCGGCTAATCAGAGCGGCTTTGCAACCGCTCCCGGTTTATCGTTATCAGGTGTTAACTTACTTGACTCGTTGGCCTGGCTTGGCGCCTTTATCGGGGCTAAGCAGGAAAATCTCTTCGCCACCGGGACCCGCCGCCAACACCATGCCTTCAGATACGCCAAACTTCATTTTGCGCGGCGCCAGGTTGGCGACGTACAGCGTATGGCGGCCTTCCAGCTTGCTTGGGTCAGGATAGGCGCTCTTGATGCCTGAGAACACATTGCGCTTGGCATCGCCAATATCCAGCGACAGGCGCAGCAGCTTATCGGCGCCCTCAACGAATTCGGCTTTCTCGATCAGGGCTACACGCAGGTCAACGGCCGCAAAGGCGTCAAACTTGATCTCGGCTTCCAGCGGCTCTTTGGTCAGCTCGCCGTTGCCAGCAGTGGCAACGGGCGCACTGGCATCGGCAGCAGCGGCCAAGTCTTCTTTGGATGCATCGATCATAGCTTCAATTTTGGCTGGTTCAATGCGCGCCATCAGTGGCTTGAAAGCATTCAGCTGATGGTTGGTGAGCAGCGTCTGGTGATCATCCCAGCGCAGCGGCGCCACATTCAGAAAGGCTTCGGCATCGGCAGCCAGATGCGGCAATACCGGCTTGAGGAAGATAACCAACTGGCGGAACAGGTTGATGCCCAGCGAGCAGATGGCCTGCACTTCGTCTTGCTTACCTTCCTGCTTGTTCAGCGACCACGGGGCCTTGTCGGCGATCCAGGCATTGGCCTTATCGGCCAGGCCCATGATTTCGCGCATGGCGCGGGAGAAATCGCGTTTCTCATACGCATCGGCGATTAGCGGCGCGCCGGCCAAAAAGGCGGCGGTCAGCTCAGGGGCTGGATTGGTATCGACCATCACGCCAGCGTTGCCCTTATGAATAAAGCCCGCGCAGCGGCTGGCGATATTGACGACTTTACCAACCAGGTCTGAGTTCACTTTCTGCACAAAGTCTTCGAGATTCAGGTCGAGATCTTCTACGCCACGGCCCAGTTTAGCTGCGTAGTAGTAACGCAGGTATTCCGGTGACAGATGATCCAGATAGGTGCGCGCCTTGATAAAGGTGCCGCGCGACTTGGACATCTTCTGGCCGTTCACCGTCAAATAACCGTGTACCGCCACGGCGGTCGGCTTACGGAAGCCCGCGCCTTCCAGCATGGCTGGCCAGAACAAGGTGTGGAAGTTAACGATATCTTTGCCAATAAAGTGATACAGCTCGGCGGTGGAATCCGCCTGCCAGAAGGCATCGAAGCTCAGCTCAGGACGACGGGCGCAGAGGTTTTTGAAGCTGGCCATGTAGCCAATAGGCGCATCCAGCCAAACGTAAAAGTATTTGCCGGGCTCGCCGGGAATCTCAAAACCGAAGTAGGGCGCATCACGGCTGATGTCCCATTCGTGCAAACCGCTATCGAGCCATTCAGCAATCTTGTTGGCGACCGCCTCTTGCAGAGTGCCGCTGCGCGTCCATTGCTTGAGCATGTCGCTGAAGTCTTGCAGACGAAAGAAGAAGTGCTTGGAGTCCTTCAATACGGGTGTTGCGCCCGAGATGGCTGAGCGCGGGTCTTTCAGTTCAGTTGGCTCGTAGGTCGCGCCGCACTTCTCGCAGTTGTCGCCGTACTGATCTTCTGCGCTGCACTTGGGGCAGGTGCCCTTGATGAAACGGTCGGCCAGGAACATTTGCTTTTCCGGGTCGAAGTATTGGGTGACCGAGCGGGTGCTGATGTGACCGGCGTCTTTGAGGCGCTCGTAAATCATCGACGAGAGTTCGCGGTTCTCTTCCGAGTGAGTCGAGTGGAAATTGTCAAAATCGACAAGAAAATCAGCGAAATCCGTCGAATGCTCCAGTTTTACGTTGTCGATCAACTGCTCGGAGGTAATGCCTTCCTTCTCGGCGCGCAGCATGATGGCTGAGCCGTGGGCGTCGTCGGCGCACACATAAATAGCCTGATGGCCGCGCAGCTTCTGGAAGCGCACCCAGATGTCGGTCTGAATGTACTCAAGCATGTGCCCCAGATGGATCGAACCGTTGGCGTAGGGCAGGGCGCTGGTAACGAGGATCTGGCGAGATGGGGCAATGCTGGACATGGGTTCTCGGCTTCTATTGGGTAAACGGATGAAAGCCGGTAATCATACCTGTTTGGCTGGCAGGGGTCATCAGTCAGGACTATCCAAGCTCTGCCTGGTTGGCTTCAGTCATTGCCAATCTGTCCCGCAACTCTGTGGGCTAGCTGTATCTTGTCGCCTGCCTGTCCCGAGCGTATAAGAAGCGCTCACATAAGAGAGCTCTTTTAGATGAAAACCGCAGCGCATATTGACCAAGCTCAGCAACCTGCCAGCCGCCGGGAGTGGCTGGGGCTGGCTGTATTGGTATTGCCTACGCTGCTGTTGGCGCTGGATATGACGGTTCTTCATCTGGCAGCCCCGCATCTGAGCGCCGACTTGCAGCCAAGCAGTGCAGAGTTACTGTGGATTCTGGATATCTACGGCTTCATGGTGGCCGGTTTTCTGATCACCATGGGTACGCTGGGTGATCGTATCGGCCGTCGGCGGCTGTTGCTGTTAGGCGCGCTGGCGTTTGGCGTGGCGTCAGTTGCCGCTGCTTTTTCCACTTCGTCGGTCATGTTGATCGTGACGCGCGCGCTGCTGGGTATTGCCGGCGCTACCTTGATGCCGTCAACGCTGTCGCTGATCCGCAACATGTTTCATGTTGAGCGCGAGCGCACCCTGGCCATCACCGTGTGGATGACAGGTTTTATTGTTGGCAGCGCTATCGGCCCACTGGTGGGCGGGCTGATGTTGGAATTTTTCTGGTGGGGCTCGGTGTTTTTGCTGGGCGTTCCGGTGATGGCGTTGCTGTTGTTGGCGGGGCCGTTTTTGCTGCCTGAATGTCGTGACGAGCAGGCGGGGCGCCTCGATGTGGTGAGCGCATTGCTCTGCATCGTAGCGCTGCTGTTGGTTATTTATGGGTTGAAGGACGCCGCTCGCGACGGGCTTAACCTGAGTGCAGCAATCGCGGTAATAATCGGCCTGGGAGTGGGGGTAGTCTTCATCCGTCGACAACGTCGCCTTACCGATCCGATGCTGGACTTGTCGTTGTTCAGCCAGCGCGCTTTTAGCGTTTCAGTGCTGGCCATGCTGATGGCGATTTTCGCGCTTTCTGGCGCCTGGTTGATGATCTTCCAGTATTTGCAGGGCGTGGCTGGCTTGACTGCGCTGGAAGCCGGGCTGGTGATGTTGCCAGCGGCTATCCTGCAAACGGCGGCTTCGTTGGTTGTGCCACGCCTGTCACGCCGCTTCAGACCCTCGGTTTTTGTGAGCGTGGGGCTTGGCGTATCGGTTGCTGGGCTTTTGCTATTGCTGCTGGTTCAGGGGCAGGGGCTAGAAGGCATTATCTTGATGGCCTTGGGCACCATGCTGTTGGGCGTCGGTATCATGCCGGTGATGATTATGAGCACGGACCTCGTAGTCAGCTCGGTACCGGCCGCCAAGGCAGGTGCGGCCGCTGCAACCTCAGAAACCGCCACTGAGCTGGGGATGGCGCTGGGCATCGCCGTGATCGGCAGCGTTGGCGCGGCTGTTTATCAGCAGCATATCGCCGAGCGCTTGCCGGACGGACTCACGCCGCGTCAAATCGAGACGGCAAGCGACACGTTAGGCGGCGCTTTAGCCGTTATCAAACAGCTACCACCGGAAGCTGCGCAAGCCATGTTGCTGGTTGTGCAAGATGGTTTTGCCGCCGCATTGCATGTCAATGCGCTGATCGGCGCGATCATTATGGCAAGTACTGCCGTACTGACGGCCACGTACTTGCGGCAGGTGCAGTTAAAGGAATAGGGCCTCTGGCGCGACAATAGTTGTATCTCAGTAGCGGGGTTGCCGTGATCGCACAACCTCGTTAATTTGTCTGGCTATATTCCCATCAAAAAACAACGGATTCGTTATGGCCGGCACCCTTCCTTATACCCTTTACGGCGCTTCACACTCTCTTTACACCGGCAAGGCACGTTGCTACCTGCGTAACCAGGGTATCGACTATGTTGAAGTGCCGACCTCGCACCCGGATTTTGCCGCCCGGATTTTGCCGCAGATCGGTCGTGGGATTATTCCGGTATTAGAAACGCCAGATGGCGTGGTCATCCAGGACACCATCGATATCATCGACTTTTTCGAGGCCCAGGGTGTGCCTTATCCGGCGTACCCGACCACGCCGCTGCAAAGCGTGGTAGCAGTCATTATCGAGTACTTTGGCAGCCAGGCGATGCTTAAGCATGCCATGCATTACCGCTGGTCTTACCGCGATGAGCAGGAAGCTTTTCTGCGCCATGCCTTTGTTAGCGGCTCGGGCGAAGCCATGGCTGAGAAGATCATGGGCCGCATGAACTCCTATCTACCGCGCTTGGGCGTTAACGAGCAGAGCGTTGCATTGATCGAGCAGTCTTTTGAGCGGCTGCTGGACCTGCTGGAGGCGCACTTTGCCGTTGTGCCTTATTTGCTGGGTGGTCACCCCTCGATTGCCGACTATGGCTTGATTGGTCCTATGTTTGCGCATTTGGGACGAGACCCCATGCCGCTTGGCATTATGCAGCGCCGCGCACCGCGGGTGCATCGTTGGGTCGAGCGGATGACGGCGCCGGGTCTGGATGTGGTCGAGTACGCCGGTTGCAGCGCTGATTTTTGGCCCAATGATGAGTTGCCACCCACGTTGCTGCCGGTGCTTGCGCATATTTCTGCGGATATCTTTCCCGAGCTGACCGACAAACTGGCGTATCTGGATCAGTGGGTCGCCAGCCAGCAGCCTGCCGATGGCACGCCGGTGACAGATAAACCGCAGAATCGTCATATAGGAATGGTCAACACGCAGTTTCGTGGAGCGGAAATAGAAGTGGGTGTTGAGCCATATCTGCTATTCCTGCTACAGCGAGCAACGGACGTGGTGCGCGCGCAGTCGGACACCGCCGCCAGCGCCTTGACGAAGCAATTGGATGAGCTAGGGCTTGGCGCGGCGGTGCCCCTGGGCAGGGATTATCGCGTTGAACGTATAAATAATCTGGAAGTGTGGCGGCGCGACGTTTGAATTAACTAAGGCAGCGAGCCCTGCGCTGCGTCATTTTCGGGCGCAGCTTCTGCCGAGAGGTGTTCCGTCAAGCGCCGCTCATAGGCGGCATCAAAGGTATCGGCGATCAACTGCGCATTAGGGTTGCGTCGCGATATCACATACACCAACGGCCAGTTATCCAGCGTGTCACAGTGCGCGTCTTGTAATGGGTAATCCTTCATAGCCTCCTGCATGGGGTGGCCGTAGCTGATCAGGTACTCCCCTCGACCACGATGCAGGAGCTCCATTGCCGCCGGATGATTTGGAGCCACTATGGGTTGGTGTGGGTTGTTCTCGAAAATGGCTTTCAACTGATCTCTGTAAGTGTAGCCACGGATCAGAACCAATTGTTTGTCGCCCAACTGCTCTATCGCCGTAATGGTTTTGCTGTTTTCCAGCGAGAACGCACACAGCTTGACACTAATGCCAAGCGGCTTGGATGAGAGGGTGAAGTCCTGCAGGGCAGGGACGTTGGGTGAGCCGGGCCAGAAGTCGATATCGCCGCTTTTCAGGCTGTGGTAGATACGGTTAATGGGGTAGTTGATCCAGTTGAGCCGATAGCCACTATCCGCAGCCAGCTGATTGGTTAGCTCAATGATGGTACCTTGCGCCTTGCCGTCGTCATCCATATAGGCAATGGGTGGAAAGGTGATGTAGCCCGCGTTTAGTAGAGGTAAAGGCTCATGCGCATGGGCTGGAATAGGCCATGTTAGTAAGGCAGTCAGTGCAGCGGTCGCCGATGCTCGGCAGCGCTGCTTAAGCAGTCGACGCATCATCATATTTTTATTTTTTATAAGGTGGTCTTGAGTGTTACAAAATGAAGACTAGCTGGATTTTGTGAGCTGGTCGAGGTTTCGGTGGCGCCCTGATCCTTGCTTGCGCACGCTGCTGAGAGTCTCAACGCGCCATGCAGGGTTTGCCAGACAAGTTGACGTGTTGCTTGAAATGACACTGGCTTAAAAAGCGCGGTAAATGGTGTAATGCGGGCCGTTTAGCATGTGAATCTACGCTGGGCCTGCTAGAACGTCAGGCACATAGCATGCGGTATTGGATTTTTCATGTCTGTTTAGCCATAACTATTTGATCTCACCTGTCTCTTCAATATCTCAGGTATGCGAATTTCGGGATGTGAAAATCACCCCGCTAGCGACCTTGTACGTGAAGAAGGCCTGCTGGAGCGAATTGCGACTGAGCGGATTTCGCAGGGTTTCCCTAAGACTAGGAACTATATTTTGACTAACAATGATGTTTTGCGCCGTATCCGTTATGTCTTTGATTTAAAAGACAGTACTGTGGTTGAAATCTTCTCTATGGCAGATTTCAGCGCAACCGAGGAACAGGTTGCTGCTTGGTTAAAGAAAGAAGATGACGACGCTTTTCTCAAGCTGGCTGATGTCGAGTTTGCGGCGTTTCTTAATGGCTTCATTAACTTTAAACGTGGCAAGCGTGATGGTGAGCAGCCAAAGCCAGAAGCACGTTTGAACAATAATATGGTTTTTCAGAAGTTACGGATCGCGCTGAATCTGAAGGCTGAAGATATTTTAGAAATTTTCGAGCTGGCAGAATTCCGTTTAAGCAGTCACGAGTTGAGTGCATTTTTCCGTAAACCTGGAAACAAGAATTACCGAGAGTGTAAGGATCAGGTGCTAAGAAACTTCTTGCTGGGTCTTCAAAATCAATTGCGACCAAGTGATAAGGGTTTAGATTCTGAGTCCGTATGAATCAATGAATTAGGAATCAAAATGTACGCTAACGGAGAAATTATTGCGCGATTGCGCGAGCGTATTCCGTCGTTCGAATGCGTGCAGGGCTGCCACGATTGTTGCGGTCCGGTGACCACGTCTTCGGAGGAGATGTCTCGACTGCCGGTTAAATCCGACGCTGAGCATGACGCGGCGTTAAATGAGCTTAGCTGTGTACATCTGGGGCCCAATGGGTGCGAGGTGTATGAGGAGCGCCCATTGATTTGCCGGTTGTTTGGCACAACGCCGCGCATGCCTTGCCCCAATGGTCGTCGACCAGAAACCATGATCGATACCAAAATTGAACGCCAAGTACATCACTATATTGCGAACACGCGGCAAGTGCTGGTGTAGGTTATCAATGGCGCTTTAAGGTGCTTTATTGCTCGCTATAACTTCCCTGACTGAAGCGCCGCCCATCTCAGCGCAGCTTAGGCTTGAATCGTTGTGCAGTTTTACCGCAGTGCCTCGTGTTACTGGTCTTACCAGGCGCCAAGGCCAAAAACCGAATCGCTGCGACCCTGCATAATTAATCACGGCATTTGCTCCTGTCTCCTGAGCGCGCCGCGCAAAAACGGGAAGTATATCTCTGACGCTTCCGTACGATCCCTTACCGACTTTTATGTATTTAATTTCCTCAACACGGACTTCTGCTGTTGGCGTGCCTGAAAAAAGGCAAATATCGAAAGCATCAGTGCCACTGGCTGTGGGGTCAGAGGCCGCTGCAGAAAGGGGCAGGGCAGACACAAGTAGGGCTGCAATAACTAATTTCATCGTCGTTTCTTTTTGTATTGGTCGTTGAGATGCGTGCTGCGTTACTTTACCGAATCCAAAATCTCGCTCAAATAGGGTTTGTGTTCATCAATGTCTGCGCGGCTGAGGCCGTTCATTTCATAGGGGAACACTAACCAATCCTCGGTGGTGTGCAGGCAAAAGTCAGGTTTTATGCTGGTTTGGCTGGCGCCAAGGCGTTGGTACAGCGTCGCGATGCGCGTGTCTTTCGGCATGTTGCGCTTTAGCTGGCTGCCGAGCTTTTCGAGTACCGCAGCCATGCTGTGGCCGGTGCCGAAGGCGTCATCAACGATCAGCAGGCGGTCGTCCTGATTGATGTTGTCGAGCAGATAGTGGGTGCCGTGTACACGAATTTCCGCCTCAGGCGAGGCAACCATAGCGTCGTAATGCTCCATGCCTCGGTAAGAAGTACGCAGGGCGATGTGATCGGTCTTCACGCCCAGGGTCTGCAAGCATTCCTGCACATAAATGCCCACGGCGCTGCCACCGCGCCACAGGCCCACGATGAAATTGGGTCGAAAACCACTCTCGAATACCTGTACGCCGAGGCGGAAGGCGTCTTCGATTAGTTGGTCTTCATCTAGAAAGCGGCGAGTGCGGATAGGATGTTGTGTAGCGCTGGGCTGGGTCATGGCTTGCCAGAAGGCTCCGTCTGGTGGGACTATGTCGCGAATTCTCAAACGCTAACGGTCTTATGGCAGATAAACAATACCTCAGTGCACAAAGTCTGCTGGAAGATGCCTTTCATCTTGGCGCGCAGGTGCTGAATTCGGGCTTTCGTCCGACCTTTATTATTGCCGTCTGGCGCGGCGGTGTGCCTATGGGCATCGCGGTGCAGGAGTTCCTCGATTACCACGGAGTGCATACCGACAACATCGCAATCCGTACTTCGTCGTATCACGGCATTGATCAGCAAAGCCGCGAAGTGCGTGTGCATGGCCTGAATTATCTGGTCAAGCATGTGACCCACGAGGACTCGCTGCTGATTGTCGACGATGTGTTTGATACCGGCCGTTCGGTTGAGGCGATCATTCAGGAGCTGAAAAGCAAGGCGCGCCTGAATACCCCACACGATATTCGGGTGGCAGTGCCGTACTACAAACCCAGCCGAAACGAGGTGGATTGGGAGCCGCATTACTTCTTGCACAGCACCGACGCTTGGCTGAAGTATCCGCATTCGCTGGAGGGGCTAACGGCCGAAGAAATCGCCGCCAACCGCCCTGCGCTGTATGAGATTTTGAAACCGCACTTGCAGTGATACGGCCGCTTGGCGCTACTTTTCCGGGTTGCTGATGTAGGCGTCCTGGCCAGCAATGAAGTCACTGTACTCAACCGAGTTGTAGATGATCAGGCAAGCAATCAGGGGATTCTTGCGTCCTTGTGATTGGGTAATCCCCCCATTATTAGCGGAGCTCAGAAGTAGAGTCAGGCCACCATGGCCAACTTCTGTCGGGGCGTGATACCACCCAAGGCCATGTTTGGCCGTTCATTATTGTAGGTCCATAGCCACCGAGTTGCATATTCCTGAACCTCCTCAATGGAGTCGAACAGGTATTGGGCCAGCCAGTCGTAGCGCACGGTGCGATTGTAGCGCTCGATGTACGCATTCTGCTGCGGGTTGCCGGGCTGGATAAAGGCCAGTGCAATGCCCTGCTTCTCAGCCCAGGCAGCCAGCGTAGCACTGATGTATTCCGGTCCATTGTCACAGCGGATCTGGACGGGCTTTCCTCGCCATTCAATGATCTGATCCAGAGCCCGTATGACGCGCTCAGAAGGCAGCGACAGGTCTACTTCAATGCCAAGACCTTCCCGGTTGTAATCGTCAATCACATTGAACAGCCGGTAGCTGCGACCATCTTCTAACTGGTCGTGCATGAAGTCCATAGACCAGCTGGCATTGATTACCGTGGGCACCGCGAGTGGCTCGGGTTTCTCGCGTACCAAGCGTTTACGGGGCTTGATGCGCAGGTTCAGTTCCAGTTCCCGATAAATTCGATAAACACGTTTATGGTTCCAGAGGTATCCCTTTACGTTGCGCAGATACAGAAAACACAATCCAAAACCCCAGTTGCGCTGGTTATGGGTCAACCGAACCAGAAGGTCCGCGATCTCGGAATTCTCACTGTTGAGCCTGGCCTGGTAGCGATAGCAGGACTCACTGACACTGAAGGCTACACAGGCCAGGCGAATACTACAGCGACCAGCTGCAACAGTTTTTTGCGCCATCTCGCGGCGAAGAGATGGCTTTACCACTTTCCCTCAAGAGCCTCCTTGCGTAACTCGGATTTGAGGCGCTCTTCGGCGTACATTTTTTTCAGCCGCCGGTTCTCATCTTCTAGCTCTTTCATGCGCTTGATCATGGACGTATCCATGCCGCCGAATTTCGCTCGCCACTTGTAAAAACTGGCACTGCTCATACCGTGTTCGCGGCAGAGCTCCGGCACCGGTATGCCGCTCTCGGCTTGTTTCAGAATCGCCATGATCTGGCTGTCGGTAAAACGTGATGTCTTCATGCAGAATCTCCCTCCAAATAGCTTACGGAAAATTCTACTTCTAATCACCGCTGTTTTTTGGGGGGATTACCATTGAGTCTGGGCTGAGGTATTTGGGTAGGCCTTGGCGATGAAGTCTGCAGTCGCTTGATAGGGGTCGTGGGTTACGTCCAGAGTCTCTTCGTTTTGCTTTATGAAATGCGCACCGCGGCCCATGTAGTGATACGCGCCGCTGGCAGCGGCCAGGTCTTCATCAAGCTGCTGGCTGTCCTGGTATGCCGTGTCGAGACAGCGCACAAAACCATAATTTTTGAGTGAGGTTCTAGCCTGCTCTATGGTCGCCGCGAAAGCTTGAGTCTGGGGTATGAGCAGAGCGGCGAGCAGACATCCGCTGACAGTGACGTTTTTCACTATTTCAACTCCCAGTACAAAATGTGTTTCGGCGACACTGCAGGATTGTCAAAGGCATGGCTGCGGGGGTTCTGGTAGTCGCTGCCGTCGCCGGTGGCTGTTCCGTTCCAGAGCGTGACATGGCCAGATGCGTCGTTCCAGCCTTGAACATCAATTACGATCAACCCCTTGAGACCATTGAGCTGGCTGTGTTCGGATGGCGCGAAGGTTTGGTCTGGCTCTCCCCAGTTGTGCCGGACGAAACCGATCACATCGTTAACTCGCAATATATAAGGCAGGCCATCTGCTTTTTTGGCTCGATAGATATTGGTGCCCTGAATGATTGTGCCTTTGGGGACAACGTACCCGCCATAGATGAAACCGCGCTTGGGGTAGATGCGGCCCGCCTTGGAGTAACCGCTAGAGGGCTATTTTCCTCTGGGTGGTGAGTAGGTAGAAGAGCCCTGAAAGCGTGAGTCTGGGTCGCAAAATGGGCCTTGGGTATAAAACTGCAAGATATCCAGTGGGCGCTTTTGGTACGGCAAACTGCGCGTTTCGCCGTCTGCGTTTGTGCCGGTCACGGCTACATCACATTCTGCCGAGCTACCGTTCGTCTTCAGGGTTATTTCAATGAGATCTGAGCTATCAATGGTCGCAGTCACATCACACTCCACGGTATGCAATCCAACTTCGGCGCGCACATGGGCAATCCATTTAGCTTGGAAGGTGGTGAAGGCTTTATGTGGTATTTGTAGCTGTGCTTTGCTGTTTTGTTCGTCTAGCTCTACGGGGTTTACGCCGAAGCAATCGTAATCGTCGTTGTAGAGGGTGATGACGGGGCGCTCGTTGTTGCCGTTTTCCACGTTAACCTGCAGCACGCTGGGCGTGACCGCATCCTGAGATGAAATCAGACCGCAGCCAGCGAGAGAAGCGAGGCCAAGGCATACCAGAGTACGCGTCGGCGTACGGAAAACTGTGTGCATGTTCAATCCCTTGAGTTAATTTTTGTTTCGTTGCGCCGAATGGTATCAGCGCCGTCTGAGCGCGGATACAGTATGCGCTATTCATGAAAGCATCAGTGCTCGAACCCCATGGTGCGCGCTAGAGTGCTGGTCTAGCTGCCTCATGAATGGCTGCGCGTACAGATTTGCGCCCTGGGCTTGGCTGACGTTGAGTACGCAGGACAAGCCGCAAGCAAGATTGGATCAAATCTTGAACTGACGCACCAACGTGCCCAGCCGCTCACCTAGGTTTGACAGGTTGCGAGTGGTATCCGCGCCTTGACGGGTTTCGTCGGCAACTTTTTCAACGGTCATTGCGATCTGGTGCACGCTGCGATTGATTTCTTCGGCTACGGCAGTCTGTTCCTCTGCGGCGCTCGCAATCTGGGCGTTCATGGAGTTGATAGTGCCGATCAGGTTGGCTATTGCATCCAGCGAGGCGCCTGCTTGGTTTGCGTGCTCGCTGGTCAGCTCACCGGTGTCGCTGGCTTGGCGCATGGATTTCACTGCACCGGCGGTACCTTGCAGCAGACGGTCCGTCATGTTTTGGATTTCTGCCGTGCTGGTTTGAGTGCGGCTTGCCAGCGCGCGAACCTCATCGGCAACAACTGCAAAGCCGCGACCTGCCTCGCCCGCGCGGGCAGCTTCAATCGCTGCGTTGAGCGCGAGGAGATTAGTCTGGTCGGCAATAGAGCGAATAACGCCGAGTACGCTGACGATGGACTGCACGTCTTCGTTCAGCTTATCCAGAGAGTTGCCGCCGTCGCGGATTTCCATCACTAAAGAATGAATTTGCTTGATGCTGCCATCGACTACGCGCTTGGCTTCCTGGCCTTCGCGATCAGTTTGCTGAGCGGCTTCGGAGGCGTTTTGCGCGCTGTGGGCAACCTCGTGGGCTGCGGACGACATCTCATTGATAGCCGCCGCTACCTGATCGGTTTCCTGGCGCTGTTGAGACATGGCTTGCTCGGAGCGTTGGGCCTGCGCGTTAACTTCCCCTACCAGCTGTGTGAGCTGACCGGTCATGTCGACTGTTTGGCGAACCATGCCATGTACTTTTTCTACAAAGCGGTTGAAGGCAGTAGCCAGGTCACCGAGCTCATCGTCGCTGGTAACGGGCAGGCGGTGAGTCAGGTCGCCATCACCCTCGGCGATATCATCAAGGTTTTGTTTAAGGCGTAGTAGCGGACGCAAAAACGTATTCGCCAGCGTGACCCCGAATATTCCGAACACCAGCAGCATGACTACAGCGACGAGCAAAATACTGGTAATGATATTGCTGATGCGCTCGTCGATGGAGGTCTGTACTGCCGCTACCTGGGTGTCTATGCCGTTCAGGTTGATGGCTGTTCCCAGTGCCATGTCCCACTTTGGCAGGTAGTAACTGTAGGCTAGCTTGGGGACTGATACAGCCTCGTTGCCGGGCAGCGGTGAGGCGTAGTTGACGTAATAGGAATTGTTTTTGGCAACTCGGACCAATTCGCGGTTGATATACACCCCGTTGGAGTCCTGACGATTGCTCAGGTCTGAGCCTACATCTTTGGAGCTGGTACCGCGAAACAGACGTACGACATTGGAGTCATGCGCAAAGAAGTAGCCATCATTGCCATATTCTATCTTTGACAGTATGGCAATGGCAGCAGCGCGGCTTTCCATGTCGCCGTTTGCTGACTGTTCGTAAAGTGTCTGTACTGAGCCCAGCGCGATCTGAATGTAACCTTGCAGCTGATCACGACTCTCCTGCATCAGCCGTTCACGCGTTTGGGTAATCTGGTCTTCTGCCTGGTTTTGCAGGGTTTTTACCACCGCGCCACTGATCACCAAAGCGAATAGCGCTATGGGAATGAGGGCGAGTAAAACAACTTTGCTTTTCAGTGTCAGGCGCATCGTGCTCTCCGGAGGGGCGCTAACACGTTGCATGCGACGCCTGGGGTTGTTATCGGCTGGATGGCCGCTAACTGTAGCGCCTTAATGATGCAGGTTGGGCTGTAAGCGGATTCGTTTTGGCATGTCCGCGTTCGGTCGCCAGGGGGTGGCTGAGCGCAACATTAATAGAACAGCACACAGGTCTGAGCGTCTGATTAACTCAGACCTGCGCGGTTATGCAGCTGAACGAAAGTAGCGGTTTAGCTTTAATTCCCCTCGCGGCGCAATGCCTGCGGTGAGAAATCCCGTGGGTTGATCCGCGCGTTGAAGTCGTACATGGGTTCGTTGTTATCTAGCCCATCTACAAAGTAGTTGCCGTCTTTCAAGTGATAGAGCGTTTCCAGCGTGCTGCTGACCATGGGTACGTCGTAGTAGTTGATCGGATGAGCTTCTTGCAGGCCAATTAACTCGCCGTCCTTGTCGCGCAGATCAACCGCGAGAATCTGCCAGCTATCTTCATCTATATAAAAACGACGCGCTGCGTAGGGGTGGCGGTAACCGGTACGCAAGGTTGCATCAACCATCCAGACGCGGTGCAGTTCGTAGCGCAGCAGTTCTGGGTTGAGCGTATCGGCTTGAACTATCTGGTCGTAGGCTATGCCTTTTTGATGCACGGCGTAGCTGTTGTAGGGCACCAGCATTTCCTGCTTGCCGACTAAGTTCCATTCGTAGCGGTCTGGCGCGCCGTTGTAGGTGTCGAGTACATCGGCGGTGGCTAGATCACTGGTGTCTGGTTGCACGGAGTCGTAGGCGAGCGTTGGCAAGCGGCGTACGCGACGGTTGTCCGGGCTATAACGCCAGGCCTTGCGGGTGGTTAACACTTGGTCCAGTGGGTCTTGCACCACCAGTGCAGTATTAGCCAGTTTGGCGGGCGCAGTGACTACGTACTTGTAGAGCAGCAGAGTATTGTCGAGCGCAGCAGTGGTCATACCTTCACGGCCATAAACATAGTAGATCTGACGATCGCGTTTAATCAGGTTGCTGTTGCCATTGATAACCACGGCCTGGTTGTTGATGAAATGATTCTGATCACCCTTGTAGTGCAGGATGTGGTTCCAGATGATTTCGATACCGTCTTGCGGAATTGGAAACGGGATGCCTGCAGCAGCGCCGCGAAGGCCGTTGCCGTTGGCAATCAGTTCCGCCTTGGTAGCGTTAGCCTTGGTGGCGTCGTAGATGCGTTGCGGAGCTGATGCACTGCGACGAGTAGGTAGTACTCGCATAGCGTAATCCGGATGACGCTGTAAGAGGTCCACCAGGCCGGCAGGCAGTTGCTCTTTGTGTTGCTCCATATTCTGCGCATTGACGCGGTAAAGCTCAGCGTCTGCCGCGTACGGATCAGGGTGATGCATGCCAGGGCGGTAGTTGCTGGGGGCGGTAACGCCGCCATTCCAGGACGGGATAGTGCCATCGCTATTGCCGGCTTGCTCAGCGCCCAGTGGCGTTAAATCTCGCCCTAAACGGTCGGCCTGCAGCGGATCAACTTTGGCACATGTTTGGCCTGCGGCAACAGTCAGCAGCAATGCTGCGAACATCCTGTACATGGTTTTGCTCCTTGCGACACACCTAACCAATACGTGGCGGCGGCGTGCTTATGTTGGGGTGCGGGTGCGTTACATCGCGCGGGCATGCGCGCGCGGCGGGCGGGATTGTAACGTCAAAGCCGGTTTGCTGTGAGGTAGGCTACAAAAAGCTACAAAGCCCGAAGACACTTAGACTGCCCGCAAACTGCTTGAGCAGCGGGCTTAATGTGGTTCAGGACTGATCAAACCAGTTGCCGAGATGGGTTTTGCCTTTGCCGCCATAGGTTTTGGGTTTCTTCGGCTTCTTTGGTTTTTTTATCAGTTGACCACCAACTCGCGTCTCAGGCACCCGATGTTCCGGCGCAAAGTCGATTTGCTCGCGGCGCTCCAGCAACTTTTGAGTCAACGTCTCGATGGCGGCCAACTGTCTGACTTCATCGGCACTGACTAATGAGATCGCTTCGCCGCTAGCACCCGCGCGTCCACTGCGACCGATACGGTGCACGTAATCTTCAGCATTGATCGGCAGGTCAAAGTTGATGACCAGTGGCAGTTCCGGAATGTCCAGCCCACGGGCTGCCACATCGGTCGCGATTAGCATGCTGACTTCATTATTTTTAAAACACTCGAGAGCACGTAGACGCGATGGCTGTGGTCGGTCGCCGTGAATACAGTCGGCATTCACCCCCTGCGCCTGCACGGCTTCGAGCAGCAGCTCAACGGCTTTGCGGGTTTTGGCGAATACAAGTGTTTGCGGCCACTTGCGCTCGGCCAGCAACTGCAGGAATAACTCGGTCTTGCGCTTCTTATCGACGGGTACCAGCCATTGTTCGACACTAGCGATGGCGCTGTTACGCGGGCTGATATCGATCATCAGCGGGTCACGCAGCATGCCGTCGGCCATTTGCCGAATGGGTGCGGAAAAGGTGGCAGAAAACAGCAGAGTCTGGCGTTTAGGCGGCAGCGCGGAAAATAGTTGGTCCAGTTCATCGGCAAAGCCAAGGTCGAGCATGCGATCGGCCTCATCCAACACCAGCAACTGCAGCTGATTGAACTTGATCGCATTCTGCCGGTACAGGTCGAGCAGGCGTCCGGGCGTGGCCACAAGAACGTCTACGCCTTTGCGCAGCGCCATCATCTGCGGATTGATCGACACCCCGCCATAAACCGCATAGCTGCGCAGCGGCAAGTGTTCGCCGTAGCGTTGCAGACTTTGCAGTACCTGCTCGGCCAGTTCACGCGTGGGCGTCAGCACCAGCGCGCGTACCGAGTTGTTGGCGACCACTGAGCCCTGTTGGGTCAGCGTCTGCAGCAGGGGCAGAGCAAAGCCTGCGGTCTTGCCGGTGCCAGTTTGCGCACTGGCGAGCAGATCGCGACCCTTGAGAATGGCGGGGATTGCCTGCGCCTGGATGGGCGTGGGCGTCTGGTAGTCGAGGTCTTCCAGGGTGCGCAGCAGCGGGTCGATCAAGCCGAGAGAGGCGAAGGTCATGGTGTGGTCACAAAGTTGAACAGAGCGTTAGTTTACCCGTTGCGCGGCTCCAGTGCCCGTGTGGGGTTTAAACCGCAGCTCATTCGTGTTCTGCTAACGGGTGATTCGCGCGTGATGGCGCGGTTTGCCTCCAATATAAACACCCTGACGGACGACACATCATGAACACGCAGCAACTTCGCACGACCTGGCACCTGGCGATTCTGGTGTTGCTCAGCAGCCTGTTGGCAGGCTGCGGTATCAACAATATTCCTACTTATGACGAGCAGGTAAAGTCTGCCTGGTCGCAAGTTGAAAATCAGTATCAGCGCCGCGCCGACCTGATTCCAAACCTGGTCGAAACAGTTAAAGGCTTTGCCCGTCAGGAGCAGGAAACCCTCACTGCAGTGGTAGAGGCACGTTCCAAGGCGACATCGATCCAGATTAGCGCGGATGACCTTAACGATCCGGCTAAGATGCGCCAGTTCGAGCAGGCGCAAGGTCAGTTGACCGGTGCCTTGAGCCGCTTGATGGCCGTATCAGAGCGTTATCCTGACCTCAAATCCAACCAAAACTTTCTGGCACTGCAATCCCAGCTGGAAGGCACCGAGAATCGCATCGCAGTTGCGCGTCGTGATTTCATTAACTCGATCCAGCAGTACAACACCGAGATTCGTACCTTTCCGGGTCGCGTTTGGCACAGCTTGATGTACAGCGACATGCCTATCCGTGAGAACTTCGAAGCGACCACCGAGAACGCTGAACAAGCGCCCGCAGTGAGCTTCGAATGAGGTTGATGGTATCCCTGCTATGCGCGTTGATGCTCTCGGCCGGGGCGGCGATAGCAGTAGCCGCTGACGAGCAAGCTTTGCCAACGCTGACCGGCCGTGTGGTCGATCAGGCAGAGCTGCTGGGCCCAGGCGCCGAACAACAATTAACGCAAATGCTGGCCGCGCACGAACAGGCCTCCAGCGAGCAGGTGGTGGTGGTTACCGTGCCCAGCTTGCAGGGCCAGAGCATTGAGCAATACGGCGTTGAGCTCGGTCGTGCCTGGGGCATCGGACAGAAAGGCGAAGACAACGGCGCCTTGCTGATTGTCGCGCGGGATGATCGCAAGATTCGTATCGAAGTGGGTTACGGGCTGGAAGGCCGGCTAACCGATGCGCAGTCCTCAACCATCATCAACGGCATCATGACCCCAGCCTTTCGCGAGGGCCAGTTTGAGCAGGGCATAGTGCAGGGCGCAGCCGCGATGATTCAGGTGCTCGGCGGTAACCCTCTTGCGGTGGCTGAACGTGCCGAGAAGAAAGAGAAGAAACCGGCCGGCGCACTGATTCTGGTGTTGATCATGATTGGTGCATCAATGCTGGGCGGTGGTGGCCGTGGCGGTCGCGGCGGCACTGGACGCGCGCTCTTGGCGGGTGCATTAATCGGCGGTTTGGCGGGTGGTTCACGCGGCGGTGGCGGTGGTGGTGGATTTGGCGGTGGAGGCGGCGGCTTTGGCGGCGGCGGGGCATCGGGCGGATGGTGATTTTAATGAAGGATGCACAATGACGCTTCTATCAAATAGTGAGCAGCAACAGGTTGCCGATGCGATTGATCGCATCGAGCAACATACCGACGCCGAAATAGTAACCGTACTGGCGCGCCAGGCGGACGACTACCGTTATATCCCGCTACTGTGGGCCAGCCTGTTGGCGCTGGTGCTACCGGGTGCAGTGGTGTATTTCACTGGTTGGCTGGATATTAATGGATTACTGCTGACGCAGTGGGGCTCTTTTGCCGTGTTGGCGATATTGTTCCGATTGCCGAGTATTACCAGCAAACTCGTCCCGCGTGCGGTACGGCATTGGCGCGCGTCTAACCTGGCGCGCCGCCAGTTTATTGAGCTCAACCTGCATCACACCGAAGGTGAGACCGGCATGCTGATCTTTGTCTCTGAGGCTGAGCGTTATGTCGAGATCATGGTGGATAGAGGCATCTCCAGCCGCATTGATGACGCCGCTTGGGAATCGATAGTGGCAACCTTTACCGCGCAGGTCGGCAAGGGTGAAGTGCTGCAAGGCTTTCTGGACTGCATCGACACCTGTGGAGCGCAACTGGCCCAACAGGTACCCGCAACCCATGAGCGCAATGAGCTGCCTAACCGTTTGGTAGTGCTTAACTAGGAAGCTTCTGGAGAACGATCTGGCGTTGCCTGGATTTTCAGTGATGCCCAGGATGAATTGTTGCAGTTATAGGCGTGTTTAAACGCTTAAGTGAATCCAGCAGCGCATTTTGCGACCGCTTGCGCAGTTTCTGCCAAGCGGTTTTTTTATTCACGTCGGCGTCACGCCGTTGTCATTCCCCGCGCGCAACCCTGTGCAGGCACATCCACTCATTTCAGAAGGAGTCTGGTATGACGTCTCGCACTGTAGCGGTAACTTTGTTGTTGGTTGGCGGTTTGATGGTTGGCAGCACAGGTGTCAGCGCCCAAAACTGGTTTGCTAACAACGGGCATCACAGCGATAACCGAGCATCTCCCGGCCTTGAGCGTCTACACGCCAAGCTGGCGGAGCTGAAGCAGCGGCATAAGCGCCAAGCTGATGTTCAGGTAGGGCCACGCCCGCAATGGCTGGTTGATGACATGGATGAGGGCGCGTTGAAGACGCAGCTGCAATCCTGTCGCACCGACAATATGAAGCGCACGGAGTTTTCCATTGGCCATCGCGGCGCGCCCCTGCAATTTCCCGAGCACACGATGGAGTCCTATGTTGCGGCAGCGCGCATGGGCGCGGGTGTAGTCGAATGCGATGTGGCTTTCACCAAGGATCGCGAATTGGTTTGCCGCCACGCACAGAATGACCTGCACACCACCACCAACATCGTCACCATCCCAGAACTAAATGCCAAGTGCACGCAGCCCTTTGTGGCGGCAGACCCGGCCAGTGGCACACCGGCGCAGGCGGAATGCCGCACCAGTGATATCACCTTGGCCGAGTTCAAGATGCTTGATGGCAAAATGGACGCATCTAACCCAATGGCCACCACGCCGGAGGAGTACGTCAAAGGCACAGCCGATTGGCGCACGGACCTGTACGCCAGCCGTGGCACGCTGCTGAGTCACAAGGAAAGTATCGAGCTGTTGCAAACGCTGGGCGTCAAGTTTACCCCTGAGCTGAAAACCCCGGTGGTAGACATGCCTTACGAGGGCGACTACAGCCAGCAGGATTACGCACGGCAGATGCTGGAGGATTATCTGGATGCAGGTATCAAGCCGCGCGATGTCTGGCCGCAGTCGTTCCAGCTGGATGATGTAACATTCTGGATCAATGAAATGCCCGAGTTTGCCGACCAGGCGGTATTTCTCGATGAGTCACCAATCACCCCGGAAACCTCGTCTCTAGCCTATATGGAAGAGCTGCGAGCACAGGGTGTGCGGGTTCTGGCGCCGGCGATCTGGAAGCTGATTACGCTGGATGGTCGTGGCGAAATAGTGCCCTCTGAGTACGCCGAAAATGCGCGTGCCGCTGGATTGGATCTGATCGCATGGTCGATGGAAAGGGCAGGGCCGTTGGCGACTGGCGGTGGCTGGTATTACCAGAGCGTGACCGATGCGATCAATAACGACGGCGACATGCTGAAGGTCATTGATGTGCTGGCGCAGGATGTGGGCGTGATCGCAATTTTTTCAGACTGGCCAGCGACCACAACCTTTTATGCCAATTGTATGAATATCAAATAACGCTTTTTTATTAGGTGCGCTACCGACGCTGGATGGCCTTGGTAGCGCACTCTTCAGCACGTCAGATAATCCTTCATTCAGCTCCCTCTAGCGGTCAATGCACTTGGTGCCAGGTTGCCGTTGTCACAGGCTGCGCTGCCACATGCCTGAAAAGTGGGATACTCTTTCACACACTCAATCGATCCAAGGCACGTGCTCTGGACGGCCAGATTCTCTCTATTTTGTAAGGCAGCATTATGAAGCGTCAAAGCACCCGCGAACGGATTCTGGTCATATGCCGGACTTTGTTCAACGATCATGGTATTGCGTCAGTCACCACCGCAGCCATAGCCCAGGCAGCGGGTATTAACGAGGGCAATCTGTACTACTACTTCAAAAAGAAGGCCAATATTCTTTCGGCGCTGTTCGAGCAATTTGCTGAAGAGCAACTAGCGCTAGCAGAGCAAGAGCAGGACATGCGCGCCTGGTTCCAAGTAATGTGGGAATGGCGGTTTTTTTATCGCGACAGCATGATCATCTTCGCTATGGAGCCTGCGTTGCGCGCGGGGTTGCGGGAACTGTCTGACCAAGTGCAGGGGCAGGGCCGCAAGAACCTATCGGAAATGGTTAAAAGTGGGCGTATGCAAGCGACCGAGGCGCAGCTGGAGGTATTGCTGGAGAACTCGTGGATCATTTCGACCTACTGGATTGAGTACCTGCATTCACGTCACGGCATCAGCGAAGTGACCAAAGAGCACCTGGACTGGGGTTATAAGCAGATGTCGGCGCTGTTTGAACCCTACTTTGTACGGGTAAACGAGAAGCCAGCGTCATCGGCCGCCAGCTGAACTGGGCTGAGTGGGCCGCACTTGGTTACGCTCGAAGACGCGGCCTATAAATCGATTTTTCAAACGCTGCGACTGGTCTTGAACTGGTTTATCAGTTGGTCTAGTTGGGCCGCGGCTTCAGTTAATTGCTGGGTGTTACGAGCGGTATCTTGTAGTTCAAGCATGACGCGGTCGCCCAGATTGCTGAGCTGGCTAAGACTTGAGGATATCTCGGTACTGGTGCGTGACTGCTCTTCAGCCGCCGCCGCTACCTGACTGGTCATATCGGTGATGGTATCAACTGAGTTAGCGATGGATTGCAGCGCCGTGCGCGAGCCTTCTACCTGCCGCTGCATATCCTCGGATTGCTGATAACTCCCCTCCATTGAACTAACCGCCTTGGCCGTGCCGGCTTGTAGGGAGTCGATGATGCTGCGAATTTCATCGGTTGACGCCTGAGTGCGGCTGGCGAGCGTGCGTACTTCGTCGGCGACCACCGCAAAACCGCGGCCTTGCTCACCGGCGCGCGCGGCTTCAATGGCGGCATTTAGGGCGAGCAGATTGGTCTGCTCCGCTACGGCGCGGATCACGCCCAGCACTGAATCGATGGTGTGAGATTGCGCATTCAACTCGCTCACGGCTTCCCCGGCCTGGGCAATATCCCGAGCGAGCATTTCCATGGTCCGAGAGGTGGTATCTGCGGTTTGCTGACCGTTGACAACTTGCTCATTGGCCTGCCTGGCGGCGTCGGCAGAGTCAGACATACGCTGCGCTACTTCGTCTGAAGTAGCGCTCATTTCCTCCACCGCCGAGGCGATAGTGTCTAGCTCGCTATTTTGTTGATTATAGGAGACCTCAGCTTTGCTCATGGCCACGCCCACCTCGGTGGCAATGCGCCGATTGCGTTCAACCACATCGCGCAGGTCATCAATAACCTGTGCCAGCTTGTCGGTAAACGCGTTGAAACCCTTGGCCAAACCGCTGACCTCATCATTACCGCTGATATCCAAATGGCGCGAGAGGTCACCGTCGCCGGTAGAAATATCATTCATTGCCGCGACTGCCTGGGCGATTGGCCGGCTTATGCTCAGTGCGATCAATAGATTGATGCCAACCAGCAGGATCAGCCCCAGTGCGACGAGCGCCAGCTTGGGTATCATGTCGGCCCAGAAAGCCTGATTCACGTCATCAAGATAAATGCCTGAGCCGAGAATCCAGCCCCAAGGTTTGAAACCTGAGACATAGGAGATTTTCGGAACCGGGTCGGTTACCCCCGGTTTAGGCCACATGTAATCCACAAATCCGGCTGACTGGCTCTTAACCACGTTGACCATTTCGCGGAATAGATACTTACCGTTTGGGTCTTGCACATCAGCGACGCTGTTGCCCACCAGCTTGGTGCTGAAAGGGTGCATGATCATCTGCAGGTCGTTGGAATGCACCCAGAAGTAATCGTTGTTGCCGTAGCGTAACCCCTGCAGGGTGTTGGCGGCTTGCGACTGTGCCTGCTCTTCGGTCAGCTCACCGCTCTGCTGCAGCTGGTAAAAATGCTCGATTACGCCCATGCCGGACTCGACCAGATGCTGGGTTTTTACCGAGCGGCTATCAAACAGGCTGCTGCGATAATCCAGCGCAAAAGCAGCCACCAGCCCCAGCACTATGATCAGCACCAGACAAGTGACCGCTATCAGACGCTGGAAGATGGAAAAGCGGCGCAGCATATTCATGGCAAAGGCTCCCGGCCGGCTTGGCTATGCTGCGAATTTGCCAACGGGGCATAGCGCAAAGCCATTATTCTTGTATTTGATTCAGCGTAGCAGGCGGGAAGGAAATAGCTATTGGTTAAAGGCAGGATTTGTAGTGCGAGGAATTACATGAACACCGCTTAGGTATTCATGTAATTCATATGGTTACACTATTTACTGAACGTAGTCTCTGAACTGTACTGAATTGGACCTGATCTCATCAGACGGCCAATTTGGAATGGTAATACGTTGGATCGCACCCTTGCCGCCGCGTGGCTTCAGCTCAATATTGATAGGTTTATCTGCGCCAGGCGAAGCCTTGATGAACAGGTCCAGGCCAGAGATAAACGGCAGGGCATTAAAAAATGAGTCTGGCCCCGGCAGGGTGCTAACGCCATCGCTGTTACGATCATGCAGGAAGATACTGCTGGTGCGTTTGAGCAGCGGCGCTGTGACGTTGGTGACTACCTGAGTGCCATTCACTGTCAAGCTGTCGTTCTCATCACCTTGATCACCCCACAGCTCGCGGTCGCGAGCGACCATGATGTTGGTATGGTTAGCACTACGGTGCAAATAAGCGCCAACGCCGGCGCCGGGCAACGAGGTGTTCAGGCGCACGAAAAGGCTATCTTGCAGGTAACCTTCACGATAAAAGTAATGATCGGCACCGGCGATTTCCCGGTCCAAACCAAATTCATAGGTCGCACCTTTGGTCAGCTCGAACGGCCCCCAATTGCCGTCAGTGCTGATCGGCATGCTGTGGTCCGGGGTGTCGCTCAGGCGTACGCCGGTTGCTGGGTCGACTTCAAAAATACGTAACTCTGTACCTTCGGCGCCGGTATTTTGGGGAAACAAACTAGCGCGCCCGGCAATCCAAATACTATCGCCCTCAGCCTCAGGAATCTTTGTGCTCGCTGGTGGGCTGTCGTTGAAGTGCTTGTAGATACGCGCAAAGGAGTCCGCTGAGGTGGCTACCTCAATGTGTCCCAGCGGCATGTTCGGATCAGGGTAAATGTTCTCTGCGCCGGCCACTTCACGGTCAACATATTGCCCCCAAAGCGCCAGCGTTGGCACATTGCCGGGCGGTGCAGTTAACGCCGCGCCATCGATGCTGGTGTAATGCGCGACCTTGGCCGCGTTCTCCGACTCACCCAGGTACATCAGGCTTACGCCTGTGCCCATCGAGTGACCCATTAGATCCACTTTGTCTGCTCCGGATATTTGCAGCAGGCGGTCGACAATCGCGTTGATCTCGATGTTGCGTTTGGCTGCTTGTACTGGGTCTGTTGGATTCTGCCCGGTGCTGCTACTGGTGTCGTACTCATAAACCGCTAGATAGCTACGTGGGTAGCCGTTGGCGCGAAAACGCATGGCTTGCGACTCGAACTGTGAGGCAGAGCCGGCGCCGCCGTGAATGAAGAGCACTGGCCGAAAATTGAAATCGACGCTGTTGTTGCGCTCCTTATCGAGCGAGTCAAGCAGGTGATTAAAGGCGTCAAGTTTGGCGGTCAGTGCGCGGCTGCCTGCATCGGCGTTTTCGGCAAACACGCCCGCCGTATTGAGAGTGGCTAACAGGTTGCCCATGTCGGTTTCAAAGGCGCTTGAATCGCTGAAGTCGATTGCCACACCGGGGTTGGTGCTCAGGTAGTCCTTAATCGCATCGCTGATGCCGGCGGTAATTTCAATGCCGTTGCTCAGATTACCGTCTGCATCCAGCGATTGCAGAAAGCGTGAAAGGTTGATTACCGCAGGGGCATTGATGGCGGTGGCGTCATCCACAATATCCAATGGTGTGAGCTGTTTCGCGCCCTTGGCTGAGCCTAACGGGATACCCGCCAGTGAAAAGCGTACGGTTTCTGCGCCTTGATAATGGAACGTCCCCGCGCTATCGGTCTCGCCGCTGCGGCTATCGGTAGCGTAGTGCAGGCCGGCTACGGGCGCATCGATGAATACGCCGCTGGAAACAGTATCGTCATCCGAGTCACTGCCGCCGCCGGACAGGCAGCCTGCGAGCATAATGGATGAAAGCCCAAGCAAGGGCAGGGCACGGTTAAAGCCGTGATGGCGAGTCATGATGGATATACCTTTTGTAATTATTGTGTGTTTGGTCGGTTTAATCGGTGGCACCGAATAACGGCGATGCCTAGCCGCTTGCCCTTGCCAGTGGCTCTTTCAGCCCTTTGCATCACTGCGCGGCTCGAAAAACAGCATCGATAAGAAGTTAACAGCGTACAAGTGTATACTGTCAAGCAATTATGAATGAATGTTCATGCCGTTAGGCGGGTGCTATTCGGTTTTTGATGGACGCGCAGGTGAGGGGTGAAGAGAGGTAAGTCGATGGCGGAATCAGTTCAGCGAGTGATCTCGCTGAACCAAAATTCAATTTCATCAGTTGGCTGATCAAAAGCGGCCGCGTGCTCAACATGCGCCGCAACGTGGTACCAGTCGCCAACGCCGTAATGTCGCGTTTCACCGGCCACCGTGAGGATAATCTCACCACGGATGACCACTCCATAGTTATCGGTATCGTGCGTATGCGCAGGGATTTTGGTTCCCGCAGGGTAGGAGGCGAAAAGTACGTCCGCGCCTTCAGCGGCCAGCTTGTAGGCATCAAATCGACCGTCGTATAGTGGTAGGGTGCGAATCTTATCGGGGTAGTTACCGCTCATGACTTGGCTCCGTTTCGTATTTTGGTAGCCTGAACGACCAACCTGTTACTAATCTAGCTGTAGCGGGCGGTTTTGGGGATTTACAGCTGTGAAGAAATCGACAGTTACAGTTACCAAGGGATGGCAGCGCAGACGCGTGCTAATCTTTTGCGCTAGATTTTCAATGGTTCTATTTGTCTGGAGGTTTGCATGCGTACGTTTGTTCCACGTTGGTTAGTGTTGACGGTTGGCGCGCTGCCTTTGCTGATGGCTTGCAGCGAGCCGGAACCACCAAAACCTGAAACCCAGAGCAGCCTTACACCACCAGAAAGCCAGTCGATGCTGGCGGAACAACCGGCGACCGACTTGCTGCAGGTATTTAAGAGCCCGAGCTGTGGTTGTTGTGAAGGTTGGATCGAGCATCTCGACAGCGCGGGTTTAAGTACAAGCGCGCAACACCCCGCTGACCTCGCTGGGGTGAAAACGGAACACGGCATAGCGCCCCAATACCGCTCGTGTCATACCGCAGTTTCTGCCGATGGTTATGTATTTGAAGGCCACGTACCTGCGCGTTACGTACAGGCGTTTTTGGCGGAGCCACCGACCGGAGCCATAGGCTTGGCGGTACCTGGCATGCCAGTTGGGAGTCCCGGTATGGAGATGGGCGATGATTTTATGCCCTATCAGGTTTTGTTGTTGAAGCACGATGGTGACGCTGAGGTGTACGCACGGGTCGATAGTGCCGCTGATCAGTAGCTATCGATAGTTTTTTACCATTAACAACTATAGACCTAATCCATTTCATAAATTGTTTGAGCTGCCTGATCATGCTCCCTGTGTTCAATACAACCCACAGGGAGCAAGACCATGGCGATACTCAAGCGCATTCTTAAGCGTAACAACTCAACTGCTACCGTGGCTGCAAGCAGCGCGCATCCAAACTTCTGGATGTATCAGTAATGGTGGGCGAGGGCATGTATGAATGCCCTCGAATAGCCTGCGCGCTATAGCTCAAGCTTCAGCGCGTTCTTCCGTCAGGCTACTCAGCGCGTCAGGGCTGCTTTTGAAGGCTTTGGCGAATACCTCGCGGTTACGCGCCATGAAAATGCTGACTTCTTCAGCCAGTTTTTCACTCAGATCCGGGACTGCCTGCTGCAGTACATCGCCCAGGGTTTCTGCCAGTTCCAGCATCTTGTCGTGACGGTCTGCTTCGGCTTTATCCATGAACAACTGCTCCGGGTCTCTGCTGCTGCGATACACAATTTCAACGGCCATACACACCTCAGGCTTGAATGCGATTTCAAAATGATGCTGCGTCAAAAAGCGGTAACCAGCTTGACGCGAGTGCTGGCTATTGTACTGTATGAAAATACAGTATCAAGTTATTTGATTTATTGCGTCGCTTGGTTCATTGCTATTGCCGGTTCCGAAGCGCTGTAGCTGCATTTCCTGTAATCGGCTACGGGCGCGCTCAAAGGCAAAAGAGAGGTAGCCTTCGGTGTATAAGTCTTCCAAGGGCACTGCAGCTTCGATATACAAAGGGATGCGCCGGTCGTAGCACTCGTCGACCAAGGCGATGAAGCGGCGCACGCTGTCATCATGCACCGACAGGCTGGGTAGCTCGCGGTCGCCGGCTTCGATACGTTCTGCGCCGTCTTCGGTACCCCGTGCGATCAGCCCTGCGCGCTGTGGACTGCTCAGGTTGGGTACCTCGCTCAGCAGTATGGCTGGGAAACGATCACAGAGACTGATGAAATCCAGCGCGGATAATGAGCTGCTGCATAGCGCGCGAAAGGTGAACCAGACAGCTTTGCTGCAGCGACGTACGCAGGGAATTTGCAAGTGGCCTAACAGTACCGGGTCGTTGCTTTGGGAGCGCTCCCCACAAAGACGAGTAAATACGGCATCCAGTGGCTTCTGGTCTGTTGCATCGGTGCTAAGCCAGTAGCGCTTGCAGGGTGTACCAGGATGCAAGCGGTGGTCCGCAGCGCCGTCGAGCCTGGCAATCCACATGTGTTTTTCAATTGCAGTGACGGCGGGCATGAAGCGCTCGCGGTTAAAGCCGTCTGCGTACAACTCGTTGGGTGGCAGGTTTGAGGTGCAGACCATCACAACACCTTGCTCAAACATCTCGCTCATCAAACCGCCTAACAAAATTGCGTCGCCGATGTCAGTAACAAAGAACTCATCGAAACAAAGTACGCGCACATGCTGGGCCATTTCCTTGGCAAGTGCTTTGAGCGGGTTAGCGGTCCCGGTGATCTGAAACAAGCGCTTGTGTACCCAGCCCATGAAGTGATGAAAATGCAGGCGCTTGCTGGGTACGCTTAGGCTGTCGTAGAAGCGGTCCATTAGCCAGGTTTTGCCCCGGCCGACCGGCCCCCAAAGGTATACGCCGCGCGTTTCGCGGCCTGCATGCAGCGCCTGGTAACACTCCTCCAGCATTTGCGCAGCTTGCTGTTGCGCCGCGTCCGGGGTGAAGCCCTGCTGTTGCAAGGCATTTTGATAGGCGGTGAGCGGTGAGGGTGCGGTCATGGTCACAGATACTGACGGAAATCGGCCGTGGCCGGCAAGCTGCAGATTGTCGCAGGCGACTTTGACGACTGCAGAAATGCGGACGATGCTATAACAAGTTGAACACTTCGGGAGGTGTGTGATGGCAACAGGGTGGGCCCGTGAGGGCGCAGTACAAGAGCAAATTGACGATACCGTTGATGAAGCGGTGCAGCGTGCGCGTAGTCAGCTGCCGCGCGGTGAAAGCCTGGAGTATTGCGAGGAGTGTGAAAAGCTGATCCCCGAAGCACGCAGGCTGGCAGTGCCCGGTGTACGTCTGTGTATCGTCTGTCAGAGTGCTGCCGACCAGCGCACGGGCGGCGGTGGCTACAATCGCCGCGGCAGCAAGGACAGTCAACTGCGGTAATGAGCACTTGATATCGCATGCTCTGCGGGGGAATGTAACGCAAGTGTCTCGCGTCTTGGTGCGGTTCTTGCTCGGTTCACTATTGGTTTGGCGATTAGGCGCATAACCTATAACACCGTTGCCAGGGTAACTTCAGTGCACTGCAATGGCCCTTTGGCGCGACAAGATGGCTCTCACGGGGGCAAAGCGATGCGCATGTTGGGTCGAGTTAAGGAAATCTGGCGCTATCCCGTTAAGGGAATGGCCGGTGAGGCATTACAAAGTTGTGCGCTCACGCCGAACGGGCTTATGGGAGATCGACTCTGGGCAGTTCGCGACTGTGCGCGTAATGAGATTCAAAGCTGCAAATTCAGGCCTGAGTTGTTGCACATATCCGCCTCGCAGGTCGAGCTTGGAAGCTTAGTTAATTTATGCTTTCCCAATGGTCGTATTCTGCGCAGTGATGCGGCTGAGGTGCACACGGCTATTTCCGATCTCGTGGGCCATGCGTCTTTGCTCGAACCCTTGAGCGCACAGCTCGGCCTAGAAGGGTTCAAACGCTATAAAACCAATCAGCATAGCTGGCTTGATGAACTGAAAGCGACCTTCGAACGTGAGGCTAGTGAGCCGCTACCTGATTTCAGCGATATGCCCCAGGACATGATCGACTATGTGTCTTTGCCCGGCAGTTATTTTTTGGTCTCGCCTTTTCATCTACTGACGACCGCGAGTCTCGAGTATTTACGTGGCCTGCAACCCGATAGCGACTGGAATGTACGGCGCTTTCGACCCAATTTAGTTATCGATACGCTGGATACTGAGCCCGGCTTGGTCGAACAGGCATGGCTGGGTGGGCAACTGCGAGTAGGGGAGGCAGGTTTGCTCTGCAGCGGAGCTGCACCGCGCTGCGGTGCCATTACTCGAGCGCAGCAAGACTTGCCCACAGACAAGCGCTTATTGCGCGCGGTGGTGCGTGAAGCAGAGCAAAACCTGGGTGTATACGCTGATACGCTGCAGACCGGAATGCTGCAGGTAGGCGACCCAGTTTATTTTAAGCGTTGAGTACAGAACGTATTTAACGATTGTTCCGCCGCTCATAAAAGTTTGACCGACTGAGCAGTTACCACACGCGATTTCTGATTAATGCGTTGCTCATTGATAGGTTTTGCCATTGTGCGTTAGCCAGCCGTCGGCGTGTTTGTTGCCAGGGTCGTGGTGCGTCCAGTGCAGTACCCCGCCTCTGTTGTTCCATTCATACTCCCCATTAAAACCAACAAGGTCACCTTCGCGTAGCTGTGGGATACGTGGGGCTAGATCAATGTTATGAGCTACCAGCAACGTATGACCTTCTGCGATGCGCAAAATGAATTTCTGATGGCGGCTGCCCTTCGTATCGTCAGGCAGCACCTTCAACACAGTCCCTTGACCACGTACTTGCACATCGCTTTGCCGGTTCTCATAGGCTTGCATAACCTGCTCGGAGCTACTGGCCGGTGCAGGTGAAACCAAAGCCCCATCACTTGGCTCAGAGACGTAGCTCAGCAGATAGGCTAAGCCGAGTACCGCAGCAATATAGATCGACTTCCGCATGGCTGGCCAAGCTCCCTGATGAGGTGATGGAGGCGTACGCCTCTTCTACGGCTAACGAGCTTAACAGGCAAGTTAAGGCTTGGGCTGGCAAATGTATTTCGTGGTCTGTGCTAATCTGAAAGTTAAAAGAAGAGTAATGATGCATGCCTGATAGCGCGCGGCGGTATACAGCAAAGATCTGCGGAGTATGGCTGCTTTGGCAGCTCTGCTCGGGCACAGCTGTGGCCGAAGAAGCACCGCTTACTCTCTCGCTGTTGCCGGGGAATCCGGTCAATGCTATCGCCGTCCCCTTGATCGTCGAAATCTATAAGCGTGCCGGTATCACCGTGCTACCCAAGCCTATCCCCCCATTACGCGAGGCGCGCATGCTGCAAGAAGGTACGCTGGATGGCGTCGTGGGCATGCTGGAAGGTTTTGAAGCCAACCATCCTGATGTGATCCCCATTCCCGTGCCGCTGGAAACCTTGAAAGTCGCCGCTTTCGTTGTGGACGACACGCCTGATTTGGCAACCCTACTGGGTGGCAGGCGGGTACGATTCAGTGCTTTGCGTGGCGTAGACCTCCAATTGAAACTGCCGGGATATGTGGAGTGGGTCTTTGTTAACGAGCCCAGTCAGGTGATGCAAATGCTGGTACGTGGGCGTGTTGATGCTGCGATAACGGTGGATATCGCAGGATTGCGTATGGCCCGTGAGATGCCTGAAGCGCCCATTCGGGCACTGCAACCGGCGCTAAGTGAAAAGCATGTATATCACTACCTGCACCGCAATCATGCTGACCTGGTGCCGCGTATCACCGCAGTGATGCAGACTATGTATGATCAGGGTTATCTGCAGGCATTACATGCTCAGTTTCGAAGGGGAACCGAGGCCGCAGTGTCCTCTACGCCGCCCCAGAATCAGCTCCAGCAGCAATAGCTAATGGTCATTGGCAGGTGGCAGGCCCTCACGGCCTGCGCACAACGTCGGACAATTGTTAGTGAGAAGCGATTTTCATTCGAAGATGATCACACCACGTGCGTTTTTGCCTGCCAGCATGTCGTCAAAAGCTTGCTGCGCATCGTCGATGTTGTAGGTCTGGGTGACCAGCTCGTCCAGCTTTAAGCGGTTGGCTTTATAGAGGTTGAGAATCCGCGGAAAGTCGTACTGCGGACGCGCTGAACCCAACCAGCTGCCTTTGATGGTGCGTTCATCGGCTGGTATCGCGAAGGTGCTGATCGAGGTTTTGTCCTGACCATCTGCCACACCCACAACCACAACCGTGCCAGCGCGGCCGAGTGCTTTAAAGGCCTGCTCAACTACTTTGCCATTGCCAACGCACTCGAAAGCATAATCCACGCCGCCACCGCTGAGTTTCTTGATGGCTTTGCTGACGTCATCCACCTCGGTGATATTGATGGTATGGGTCGCACCAAATTCTTTGGCCATTTCGAGTTTATTGGCGTTGGTATCTACCGCGATGACCATTTCGGCGCCAGCGGTGACACAGCCCTGAATGGCATTCAAGCCCACACCGCCGATGCCGAAGACCGCAGCACGTGAACCGGGCTCCAGTTGGGCCGTATTAAAGACGGAGCCGACGCCGGTAATGACCGCGCAGCCGACCAACGCCGCGCTGGACATCGGTATGTCGTCGTCAATTTTTACGCAGTTATCCACGTGTAACGTGGCGTATTCAGCCATCACGCCGCAGGCGCCAAAGACATTCAGGTCTTCGCCATCCTTGCCGTGGGTACGCACGGTGCCGTCGGGTAATGTGGTCATCGATTTGCGAGCGTTGTCGCAGAGCACCGGGCGGCCGCGCACACAGTTGCGGCACTTGCCGCACATGGTAATGAAGGTACTGACCACATAATCGCCTTCTTTGAGCGCGGTTACACCTTCACCCACTTCAATTACGACGCCAGCGGCTTCATGGCCCAGAACCAGCGGAGCCGGGTAGGGAATCTTGCCCGTTGCGGCAGAGTGATCACTGTGGCAAACGCCACAGGCGGCGACTTTGATGGTTACTTCCCCGCGTTTTGGACCATCTACGGTGATGGTTTCTACCTGAAGCGGCTTGCCCCATTCCCGACAAACCACAGCTTTTGCCTGACGACTCATTATGCTCTCCTGTTATTTTTTGATTACTTACTTATCTTGTTTACTCAAACGGACTCGGCGGTGCAAGTATTAAACGGCCCAGTAGCTTCAATCTCTGCTTGCCCATTGTGCGCGTGGAGGGCGAGCCATTTAGCATTATTGAATCTACTAGCGACAAGCCGCCGCTCTGGTTTGCGACGATTAATTAAATGCGAACTCGCCTACCTTGAGACGCTCTTGCAAAGCGAAACGATGCACGGATTGTCCCTTTCAGTTGAGTGTTGGGGCAAGGTAAAAATGTAATCAGTTTGTTGGCAGCGACGTTTTTTGTGTACGTATTGAATCAGATACTGGCTTATCACAGGTATTGTCCGGTTGGGTGAACTGCCAACCACCCAAAAACCGGCACAGGTTGCCTGAGCCGGGGAGCTGACGGCCTAACGTCGCCGAGTGGTGAGCACTTCTTGCAATACCCTCGATTCGATCTTGAACGGCACCGCCATGTGATCTTCACCGGGCTCGATGTGCACGCTGCTGCGCATGCCCCAAGCCGACAATGGCTGCAGGCGCTGCTGCAGTGCCTGTGCATCCTGAATCTCCTGCGGCGAATCCCGCTCACCGACGATCAGCGCCAGGCTCAAGTGAGTCGCGTCGATTTTTCCTTGTGCTACGGCTTCGCTAAACGGTCGCTCAGGCGTTAGAAGGTAGCGGTCATACCACCACAGGCTTGGGCTGGCTGCGACTATGTGATCAAACAACGCCGGGCGAGTGAAAAGTGCATAGATCGAAAACATGCCCCCAAAGGAGTGGCCAAAGAGACTCTGTTGGCCGGCGTCCACAGGGAAGCGTTCAGCAACGGCGGACATAACCTGGTGTTGTAAAAAATCCAGCAACTCGTCCTGGCCACCTTGCGGCGGTGTGTTTCGATCATCCGACACCGGTGGCGAGAAGTCGTACGCGCGCCGCAGGAAGTTCAGCGGCTCATCACCAGGATAGGCAATGCCGACGATGATCGCATGGCGGTACTGCTTTTGCGCACGCTTGGCGGCGTGAAACGAAGGGAAATAGGCGTTGGCGTCCAGCACGTAAAGCACCGGATAACCACCGGTATAGGGCACGTCGCCCTCAGGCTTGCTGATCAGAATGCGATACGGCTGGCCTTGCTCATTTTTCATTTGCCATTCGAGGGTGCCAGTTAGGGTAACGGCTGGCTCGTTCTCAAGCGCAGGGCTTGCCATCGCTGGCCAGCCAAACAGAGCGCCGCTGAAAAGCATAAACAGGCTCGGCAGGAACCTGCTGGAATAAAATGGTTGCTGCATGGAGAAGCTCACAAAATCGTTTTATATGAAGAGTGCACTCCCGTCCGTAGAGGGGAGTGCACAGGCTTACCAACGGTAACTAACGCTGCCAATGACCGCGCGGCCAGCGCCGCGATAGCAATAGCCGTCTTCGCACACGATGTAGCGCTTGTCAGTCAGGTTTTTGGCATTCACGCCCAGCCGAATGCCGTCTGCCGAACCACGCAGATCATAGTGCGCACCCAGGTCTACCTGGGTGTAAGCCTCATTTTTGTCGGTGTTGCTTCTATTGCTGTAGTTGCCACCCGAGTAGCGCGCACCACCGGAGACGCCCAACCCTTGCAATGGGCCGGATGCCAATGTGTAGTCTAGCCAGAGGGAGGCGAGATGTTTCGGCATCAGCGATGGCGTATTGCCCTTGTTGCCGTCTTTACTCTCGGTGATTTCTGCATCATTGAAGGCGTAACTGGCAGTCATGCTCAGGTCTTCGGTGAGATCGGATACCGCCTCCAACTCCAAACCGCGCGACGTCTGCTCACCTTTCTGTTCGCTGAAAACATCGCTCGGCAACTTGGTGAGCGTATTGGACTGCACCAATTGATAGACCGACGCGGTCAGCATGGTACTGCTGCCCGGTGGTTGGTATTTGATGCCCAGCTCCAGTTGTTCGCCTTCAGTTGGCTCGAAGGCATCGCCATTGCGGTCGGTGCCGGTTTGCGGCAGGAAGGACTGGGCATAGCTTAGGTAAGGCGCCAAGCCGGACTCGAACAGATAGAGCGCGCCAATCTGGCCGGTGGTCTGGTCATCGTGGGTCTTGCTCTTGAGGTTGTTCAGCTCGTTGGTGGTTTCAGTATTTACCCAGTCCTGACGCAGGCCGGCAGATAGCCGCCAGTTGCCCCATTCGATCTGATCCTGCAAGTAAGCGCCGCTGCGATGCGTGACGCCACTTTGCTCAACCAACACGTTGCGCGGCCGTGCGATGGGCTGGTTGTGGTCAGGGTTATTGATGTCGATAGAAGGCGCAGCACCGCTAGAGTACTCCACATCAAAATCGGTATAGGCGTAGTCCAACCCGCTCAACAGCTTATGCCGCAGGGCACCGGTCTCAAAGCTGGAGATCAGCCGGGTATCGGTGGTGACGGCGTCCATTTCTTCGTACAGGCCGGTTGCCGTGCGGTTGAGCACGCTAGTGCCAGGTTGCAGGCTAGGGCTGTTGTATTGGTTGGTGGTGTTGGTGTGGCCGTAGCGCAGGTTGTTTTGCACGGTAAAGGTGTCGTTGAAACGGTGTTCAAACTCGTAGCCAAGTAGCGTCTGCTGCTGATCTAGCTTGTCGAAATCTTCATCACCGGGCCAGAAATTCGTCAGCGTTTCGCCTGCCTGATAGGGGCGGGGCGAACCGGCAGTTTCGCGGTCCTGATACTGCGCCAGCACAGTCAGATCGGTCTGCTCGTTTATGCGCCAGGTAAGGGAGGGCGCAATCAGTCCCACGTTGTTGGGCACCTGTTCAATGTCGGTATCGGCATCACGGGCGATGGCCACGAGACGATAGAGCACATCACCGTCGTCATCCAGGCGGCCGCCAATATCGAACTGACCTTGCACGTGGTCGTTGCTGCCGTATTGCAGCTCGATTTGCTGTACCGCGTCTTCACTGGGCCGTTTGCTCACGCGGTTGACCATGCCGCCGGGGCTGATCTGGCCATAAAGCACCGAAGCAGGGCCCTTGAGGATTTCAATGCGCTCCAGCGCGAATGGATCGGTAGTGAAATACGACAACCAGCCGCTGTTGGCCTGACGCATGCCATCCAGATAGTCGGCATTGGTTGCCGTTGCATAGCCGCGAATATTGATTTGGTCGAAGCGTGGGTCTAGGCCAGCACCGCCGACACTGACACCGGCAGAATAAGCTACTGCTTCTTCTACCGAGACGGCTTTGCGGTCGGCAATCTGCTCGGCGGTCACCACGCTGATGCTTTGTGCGGTTTCCAGCAGCGGCGTATCGGTCTTGGAAGCAGTGCGGCTGCTGTCAGCAAAATAGCCTGGCACGGGAGCAACACCGGATTGGCGCATCTGATCCGCTTCGATCGTCAGCGGTGAGAGCTGATAGGTGTCTGCATCGGTCGGTGCCGCCACCAGTACGTAGCCTGAACTGCTCTTCTGCGCCGCCAGCCCGGTGCCGCTGAGCAGCGCATTCAAGGCTGCGTCTACTGATTGCGCGTTACGTACCCCCTGGCTGTTAATGCCTTGTACCTGGGCGGGGGAGAAGGAAAGATTGATACCGGTCTGTTGGGCAAAGCTGCTGAGCGCCGTGGCGAGTGAGCCAGCGGGTACCGAGAGGCTTTGCTGAGTGCGCACGGCGCTGTGGTTATCAGCGGCCAGCACCAGAGGGCTGGCTGCTGCCAAGGCCAGTGCCATGCATACGGCGGCGCCGCAGTTGCTGGTCAATCGATAGCCGCTGTGGCGTGGGGCATTTGCTATTGCGCGCATAAATCAAATCCGTTCTCAGCTGAGGTTGTATCTCATTAACCGGATGGCGTCGAAAATACCGACAAAAAAACTGAAATTAAAAAGGGGTAGCGTTTTGATAGGCGGTGTGGGCAAAGTTATCAGGCGCAGCAACGTCTGGTTTATACCCGAGCGACAACCCGAACCCAGAAGCGTGAACGCGAGACAATGCTGACCGGCAGGGTGCGCGACAGGTTATCCAGCAGGGCTTCTGGTTGGTCGAGCTGAAATACACCGGATAGGCGCAAACCCGCCACCGCCGGATCGCAGCCGATGATGCCGCTGCGGTAGCGCGCCAACTCCTGCACAAAGTCGCCGAGGCGTATGTCGTTGACTACCAACATGCCACGGGTCCAGGCGGTGGGGTCTATCTGTTGAGCCGCAATAGGATCGATACGCTGATGACGCAGTGCATAGTGCTCTCCGTGGCTGGCGACCAGCCGTTGTCCTGAACGGCTGGTGACTTCAATCTCACCCTGCTGTACCAGCAGTTCGCTGTGATCGCCCTGATCACGTAGCACAAAACGTGCGCCCAGGGTTTCGCACAAGCCATGCTGGCATTGCACGCGCAGGGGGCTTGCACGCAGGCTACTTGGGTCCGCTGTGCTGTTGATCTGCACTTCACCCTCACGCAGAACCAATAGCCGTTCGGTTGCGCTGAAACGCACATCCACTGCGGAGCGCGTATTGAGCAGCAGTTGTGTGCCGTCGGCCAGGGTAACGCGACGACGGTCTCCGGTACCGGCAGCGTAGTCAGCGGCAATCCCCGGTTGCTGTGCGATTAACCAACTGCCGGGCCCACCCACCGCGACCGCCAGCATCAAGAGTTTGAGTGCCTTGCGGCGTTGCAGATCGGCGCCCGCGCGCTGCAGCACAGGAATGGTAATGTCGCGGCGGGGCAGAGCAGCGGCATAGCCATCGAACTCCTGTTGAAGCCCACCCAGTCGCTGCCAGGCCAAGGCATTGTTGGGTTGTTGCTGACACCAGCGCTGGATGCGAGCGTTAACCAGCGCTTTATCTTCGGCGGAATCCAGTTTGAGCCGCCATTGAATCGCGGTGCGAACGACGTCGTCCGGCAGAGTAGCGCCAGCGTGGCGCGCAGCATCCATGAGTATCAGTTCTCGCGGTAACGCAATTGGTAACAGTGGAACAACGCGTCAGCCACATGGCGTTCTACGGTGCGTGAAGAAACCCCCAGTTGCTTGGCGATCTGCGCATGCGTCATACCACCCAGCTGATACAGCAGGAATGCCGTACGTACTTTTGCTTTGAGGCAATCGAGTAACGCGGCTATCTGCTCCAGCGTTTGCAGGGTTTGATGGTGCTCTTCGGCGGAGGGGTAGAACTGTTCGGGGATCTGCGCCAGCGCGTCGAGATAGGCTTTTTCCAGGGCACTGCGCCGCCAATGATCAATCACCAGTCCACGGGCAATGGTGGAAAGAAACGCCTTAGGCGCGTGGTTGCTGACGGGTTCATCGCGTACCAGTACGCGTACGAACGTATCCTGCGCCATATCCGCTGCCTGCTCGGAGCAGCCCAGCTTTCGCCTCAACCAGGCAAAGAGCCAGCCGTGATGTTCGCTATAAAGCGCAGCAACATTGATGCTGGAATTGGGTTCAATCGGGGGCATGGCGCAGTCTGGTCTAGGAGTGACAGAACACAGACCGCCGTTTGGCGGCAGTTCAATTGCGCAACATTAAAAGATAATGATTCGCATTACAATAAAAGATGTGTACCTGCCTTGTTCTTGGACAAAACTTAGACGCCAGGGTGTCTGTGGATGGCCGAGCTTACTAGTGGGCGCATTCGCTTGCCCGGAAAGAGGGCTCAGATGTAGTTTGCCAATAGATGCACAAAAAGTTGTGATCTCAAGGATCTTTGTCGAATACCGCTACGCCATCCGGGATAGTAAACCAAGCCTGCTTCTCGCTTATCCACACGTGCTTGGTTGGCTGGATGACACGGGTATCCGATAGATTGCTGGGTTTGAGTTTGATGACGTCTGGCTGTGCCGGATTGAGGTGGTAAATACGGTTTCCGCAGGTCCCGCAAAACACCGCTGCGTTGATGTTGCCGCTTTCCGCAATTCGGCTCCAGTGCGATTGTGGGCCGTTGAAACGTATGTCGCTGGCGCGTACCAAAGCGGTGATGCTGAAAGCACTGGTCGATAGCTTTTGGCACTCCTTGCAGTGGCACGCGACCACCGCTTGCGGTGCTGCCAAGAGTTCATAGGTGATGGCGCCGCACTGGCAGGCGCCATGAATAGGATAGGTAATCTCGGCCACGGGAGCTCCTTGGGTGTCAGGAATAGGGTAAGACGGCTGCGCCACTGACCCCAGTGCGTAGCCGTTGCAGCAATAGGCTTAACGGCTGGTGGCGGCCAAACCCAGACCGAAACAGATGAAAGTACCGCCGCCAAGGCGGTTCACCAGGCGGCCGCCTTTGTCTGAGGCCAACCATCGGCGGGTGGTTCGGGCCAGGCACGCGTAGAGCAGGTGAACGATCATCAGCACGCAGCTGTAAGTGACAACCAGCAGTGCAAACTGTTGGAAGTGGCCAGCGCGGTAGTCTACGAACTGAGGCAATATCGAAAGAAAAAAGAACACCACTTTCGGATTGGTCAGCTGCAAACTAAGACCTTCAATAAACTGTCGAAACAGGCTAATGCGATTGCGCCGCGACAACTCGATCGGGGTGGCGGGTGAGCGCCAGAGTTTGATGCCCAGATAAATCAGATAAGCCGCACCGATAAACTTGATCGCGGTAAAAGCCACAGCCGAGGTTGCTAGTAACAAACCCAGCCCAGTGGCGGAAACACCAGCCACAATAAACGCGCCCACTGCCAAGCCCAGCATCCCGCCGATAGCGCCGCGAACGCCAAAGCGAATCGCATTGGTCAGCGTCAGTAAGACGCCAGGGCCAGGGCTCATCACGGTGGCGACAGCAATGATCAGAAATAACAGATAGGCGTCCAAGCGGGCTCCGATTGTGCGGGAAGTCGGTTTATCAAAGGTAGATGCAAACAGAACAAATGGAAACAGGGTTTCAAGCTAATCGCGAACCTCCGCGAGCGCTTTGTTCACGGCGGCGTCAGCATGAATTACCGCAGTGTCATACAGCGGCGTTTTGGTGTCGTTTTGGTTAACCAAAAGACCTATTTCGGTACAGCCGAGAATCACGCCCTCTGCGCCGCGTTCGGATAGGTTCTTGATGATCTCAAGATAGCGCGCGCGTGAGCTGCCGCGGATATCACCCAAGCAGAGTTCAGCATAGATAACCCGGTGTACGTCATTGCGCTCATCTGCATGGGGAATCAGCACCTCAATGCCCTGATTCTCCAGCCGTTCGCGATAAAAGCGTTGCTCCATGGTGAACGCCGTGCCCAGCAACCCGACACGGGTAACGCCTTGTTGCAGCAGCATCGCTGCAGTGGCGTCGGCAATGTGCAGCAGTGGGATACGCAGCTGTGCCTGAATCTCGTCTGCCACCTTATGCATGGTATTGGTGGCTATCACCAGAAAGTCCGCGCCGGCGTTTTGCAGTGATAGTGCGGCGTGCCCGAGAATATCAGCCGCAGCCTGCCAATCGCCGCGTTGCTGGAGCGCTTCGATCTCGGCGAAGTCTACGCTGTAGAGCACCAGTTTGGCCGAGTGCAAGCCACCTAGCTGCTGTTTGATGCCCTGATTTATGGCCGCGTAGTAGCTCTGAGTCGATTCCCAGCTCATTCCGCCGAGTAAGCCTATGGTTTGCATGTGACCTCCCTGATCGTCTGGATTGATACTCACAGTCTAACGTTGGGATGGTAAGGGTGAAGGGTACAGCTGTCGGTGACTTTGGGTCGGTGCAGTAAGTTAATTAAGAACTTCGGACTTCGGATTTCAGACAACCTCCAAAGCTGGTCGTTACTACCCTGAAGGCAGTCAGAATACCCGCCCCCAAAGGGCTAGTGGGCGGGCTTTATAAGATAACGTGTCTGCTATGAGTGAGCAGGCATCAGCGCTTACCGCTGCCGGTAAACTGGATAATGTTATTGGGGAATTCCAACGACTCTACCTCGGCGGTAAAGTCGCGGGCCACTTTTAGGATGGTATCGCTGACATGCGCATACTGTTTGGAGAACGGCGGCCAGTAGTCACCTAACCCCAGCGCATCGTTGATTACCAACACCTGGCCATCACACTCCGGCCCCGCGCCAATACCAATGGTCGGAATGCTGAGTGATCGGCTGATCAGCCCGCCAAGGTTATAGGGAATGTGCTCCAGCACCACCATAAAGGCCCCGGCTTGCTCAATCAGTTTGGCTTCATCGAGAATGCGTTGAGCCTCGGCCTCGGTGTTGCCGACCTTCTTGAACGAGGTCGCGGTTTGTGGCGTGAGCCCCGTGTGGCCCACCACGGCAATGCCATTTTCAACCAGATGCCGAATGATATCGCCCTTGGGACCTTCCAGCTTGACGCTGCTGGCGCCGGCTGCGATCAGACGTCGAGCGCTAGTCAGCGCCGTTTGCGGATCACTGTCGGTGAGGTAGGGCAAATCGCCAATGATGTGCGTATTACGCGCACCCCGGCGTACTGCGCCAATGTGATACTCCATGTGCTCAAGGGTTACATCACGGGTGCTTTCAAAACCCATCTCCACCATACCCACGGTATCGCCGACCAGAATCACCGGAACACCCGCCGCCTCGATGCCACGGGCAACCGGGCAGGTGTAGGCGGTCAGCATGGTGATGGGATGTTTACCCTTGCGGGCAATAAAATCAGCTGCGTGCAGTGTCATGATGATGCCTCCCAATTAGCTGGAAAACGATGTGGGTTCTCAGTGCTGCCAGTGAACAGGGCAGAGCAGCAAGCCACATCGTGTTGTTGAAATACCAGTAAATGGAGATGGGCTCAAGCATCATTACTACGATTTATGTTGGTTTTTTGTAGAAATAAGCAGCGCCTTTTGGCTCATCGATGCCACACCGCCTATGCTTTCTGCACGAGCTTGTAAAAAATTGAGAGAGGATGCTCTTTGCTGGTTGATTGCAAACCGCCCAACAGCAGGGGCCGTTGATTTTTTTGCGGAGGTGATTTTGAAAATAATGCGTTTTATTCCGTTGCTCGCGGTTATAACCATCGCGCCGCTAGCACAGGCTTCAGAATATGAGTCGTGCTTAAACGTTGCGGTAACACAAGCAGATATGTCTGGGTGTGCAGATATGGGCTACCAAGAGGCAGACGCGGAGCTTAATCGTGTTTATAACGAAATACGGAAAATTTACTCAGACGATAAGCTGTTTTTAGATAAGTTAAAAAGCGCTCAGCTGGCCTGGATCACATCACGCGATGCAGACCTTGCACTAGAGTATCCACACATGGACGAGGAGGGGTATTACGGTAGTGTGCTGCCGATGTGCACATTAGATTCCAGGGCTTCTCTTACGTTGGAGCGTGTCACTTATTTAAAAAGATGGCTGGATGGAGCAGAGGAAGGAGATGTTTGCAGTAGATCGATCATGCTTCAGTCGGATGTGATCGAGCGCCAGGGGCTTCAATAGAATAACGTCATGCAAGGCTGGACAGGTTCGCAGTCACCAGAACGTCCAGTCTTGTGCGCACGACTACATTTGGGCTGTCCGGAATACCACCCACAGAACCTGTGATGCCAGGCAAGCGCCTAGATAGATAATGTTGTAAGCCTTGCTGGCTAACCGCGTGGCTAGCAGCGCGCCAGTAATGAGTACGATATCTGCCCAAGGAAAACCAAAGGCCAGCTGCGCATAGTATTGTTGCCCTTTCAGCAGCGTATCCATCAAATCGATAATCAACAGAGCAGCAACCAAGCTGAAGAACCAGCCGCGCCTTGCTTCCATATATCCCTGATACCCGTCAAATTCCGACATATCATCAGGGAATAGCATGGTCGCCAGGAAAAAATGCAGCGCCGCGAATCCGGTAACAAAGATGTACCTGCCAAAGTTCCAGGCGGATACATTCGAAAGCGTATATTCAAACCACCAGAACCGCAGCACGGCCAGCAGCAAAAAAAACACCCAGCCAATATGAATCCAATGAACCCGGATACGACCAGGGTGCTGGACGAATCTCGCCAGTCCGGTCAACAGGCGGGCTAGCGCAAGACTCGTCACCATGCCCATCAGAATACGTATATGGATGTAGGTGTCTGGATGTACGCTCGGTTCAATCATGAGGATTTGCTATAACCCTGCATTTTCATGCAATGGTTTACTAAATTTCCTTGCTCATACCCTCTGGCAATCCCGTCTGCTACACCCGAACTCACCGCATCCGACACCTTGCCGTCATATTTGGGCGCTGTCGCACCTGCGTTGGCGGTAGCAATTTCAGCCTGATACAAACACTGCTGATAGGCTTCTGATGCCTGTTCCGGGGTTTTTCCCTGGTGGGTGAAAGTTGGGTCATTCACCGCGCAACCAGTGCTGAAAATCAGGCCAGCTATTAGTGCAAACGATCGGGTTTTCATGAGGTTACGTCCCTGTTTTTCGACGTGGGTTAATCCTGAATTCAGATAGAACTGAAATAGGATATTAGCTGAATATCTGGCCAGCGCACCATGCTCCGTCGACAGTCTGGTCCTAGGCGATGATGCGTGAAAATCATCAAAGTCGCCTATCGCCCAAAGGTGTTTTTCAGTCGTCCCCGTAATGCTTCAGTCGTGCAGAGCCGCCCGTTTACAGCCGCGCCGGATAGCTGAGTTTAACCGTCGGCAGTGAATACCAACTGCCCTTGTAGAGCTGGAAAGCGCGTCGTTGCTGGGAAGCATGCCTGGACGGGGGGCGGTTGAGCGCGTAGGGTGGCTGACCGGTCCGACCTTCTCAGTGCGCATTCGCGATCTGCTGTGAGCGGTTATCTGGCCCCCATCACTACGGCGTTTACGACGCTCGATCTTGCACCATCAGACCGCCAACCGTGGTCTTCATCTCGCTGCAGACATACCTAGAAAGATGTTCTGTTTTTGCTTACGTCCTGTCGCGGCCGCTCCTTGCATGGAACTCTGGTTGCTACGAAGGATGATCAGGCTGCAAAGCCTATGGGTACTCAATGAACGAAGAAAGTTTTTACCAGTTCTCGACACTGACCGTCCTCGTGTTGCTTGCGGCCTTTTACGGCGGCACCTATCTACTGACCTTGCTGATCAAGAAGAAAAAGGAAAATACCGACGCCTTCATGGTGTCCAACCATCAGATCGGTTTTGGTCTTGGCGCAGCCAGCATGACCGCCACCTGGATCTGGGCTGCCTCGTTTTACGGCGCCGCCACCTCGGGTTATACCTACGGCATCTCTGGCCCCTTGCATTACGGGTTGTGGGGCGCCCTGATGATTTTGTTTATCTATCCCTTTGGTCGCCGCTTTCGCGAGCTGGCGCCAAACGCGCACACCTTGGGTGAGCTGATTCACGCGCGGCATGGCTCGTCCAGCCAGCTGATTCTCGCGTCCTCCAATATTCTGGGTAGCATCATCAGCCTGATGGTTAACTTTACGGCTTCAGGCGCATTGGTTTCCGTTCTCTCGCCCTTGTCGTTCCAGGCTGGCGTGGTGATCGCCGGGGTAGGGGTGTTGTCTTACACCTTGTGGTCTGGCTTTCGCGCCTCGGTGCTTACCGACTTTGCGCAGCTGATGGCAATGATGGCGGTCGCCATCCTGATCATTCCAGCGGTGCTCTTTGCACTCGGCGGGCCGCAGACATTATCGGACGGTATGAGTTTCCTCACGCCAGAACAGGCGAACTTGTTCTCGATGGACGCCATCCTCAATCAGGGCGCGCCCTTCTTTGTAGCGGTGCTGGCTTACGCTATCGGCAACCAGACTATCTCGCAGCGGCTGTTTGCGGTACGTGAAGATCACATAAAACCGACCTTTATCACCGCAACCATCGGCTACGGCGCCATTTGTTATTGGGCTCGGCATGATCGGCCTGATGGCGCTGATGACCGGCATGGAGCCTATCGACGGCGACATGAACAACCTGATACCGCAAATGGTGTCGATGTACCTGTCGCCCATCTTTATCGGGCTGTTCTTCATCCTGGTGATCGGTTCATTGTCTTCAACGGCTGACTCGGATTTGTCCGCCATGTCGGCGATTGTTATGGCCGATGTGTATGGCAAAAACATTGCCAAAAACAAACCTGATCCCACCAAGATGCTGTTTATCGGCCGGTTGACCATGGTCGTCGCCACGCTGATTGGGGTAATCCTTGCTAGCTTCTCGATGGACATCCTGATCATGCTGGTCTTCGTTGGTGCGCTCTGGGGCGCCATCGTCTTTCCCGTCATCGCCAGCTGCTTCTGGAATCGCGTTACCAATGCGGCCTTCACCTCAGCGGTTGTCGCTGGTCTGTTGATGTTCTGCATCGCGCGTTTCGAGTTGCTGCCTATGGTCAGCGCCGTTGCTGTGCTATTTGAGTTGCTCGCAGCTGTGGGCGGTGGCGTGGTGCTGGGCCTGATGACCTTTGGGTTCTGCGGACGTCGCGTAGGCTTGATCGTCGGCGCAATCAGCGCTATCGGCTTGGCCTTCCTCTGCGTCGGCTTCCTGCGCGATTACACCGTGCTGCTGGCCTCGCTGATGGCGTATGGCGTCAGCACTATCGTCTGCATTGCTGTGAGCCTGATGAGCTCAAGCGAATTCGATTTCTCGCAAATCGATCAAAATGTCATCAATTACGATCCAGCCAAGCCTGCCGCAGAAGCCTAAGCTGAATTGACTCCATCCGCTGGTGCGCAAAAGCGCACCAGCCAAATAATGGGAACTAACATGCAAACTTTTATATTGGCGTTATATGTACTGATCTGGCCGTTGATATCGCTCGCCGTACTGGCGGTTATTGGCATCGCTACAGTGAAAGATATTCAGGTGGCACGGCGCGAGAAGCGCGAGCTGGTGTAAAACAAGATGAGCATTGTCTGCATCTAGCCGAAAAGGGGTAAGGATAGCTATAGTGGCTATACGATATGCCCAATAGACGCTAGGCAGGATTTCCTCATCAAAATAATAAACACGCTTAAAAGCCGTCTTATCCTGCTCTTTGGCGGCTTGGCTGTTGTGGCTACGGCCGGCAGCACTTGGCTGGTCAGCAATCTTGCGGTTGAAGCATTGCGCACATCGACCGGTCAAAATCTGGAAGAAATAGCGATTCAGTTCCGAGATAAAATCGATCTCGATTTGTCTGAACGCTATAACGACTTCAATGTGGTTTCCGCTTTTATTACCCCGTTATTAGAGCAGGGGCGAGAAGCAGAGCTCGCTCCAATAATTGATTCGCTGCAAGATAACTTTTCTAGTTATGCCTGGATTGGCTTTGTTTCTCCCGAAGGGGTTGTCGTCGAGAGTAATGGAGGGCTGCTGCGGGGGGCTGACGTGAGTCAGCGACCTTGGTTCAATCAAGCGTTAAAACAACCTTATATGGGTGATGCTCATGATGCCATTCTGTTAGCTGAAAAACTCTATAACCCGACCTCCGCGCCGTTGCGTTTTTTAGATTTGGCACTTCCACTGCGCTCGGAAGAGGGCAAGTTGTTGGGGGTGCTAGGCGCTCATCTATACCTTGATTGGGTTGCCAACATGGGTCAGTCGTTAATGACGCCCCTGCGCAGCCGGCTCAATGCAGAGTTCATCGTGGCTGATCAATCCGGTGTGGTGTTGATCGGCCCGCCCGGTAGTACGCGTCAGCGCCTGCCTGATGCGCTGATTGAGCAGGTCAAGGCTAGCAACTCCGGGCACCTGACCACAAAGCTCGCTTTCAATGACAGCTTGGCTGAGGCGCAGGACTACCTTGTTGGTTTCACTCGGTTGCAGGGGGCAGCCGAGTACAGAAGTTTCAACTGGTTGGTGTTAGTCCGTAAACCCGCAGCCGAGGCCTTCGGCACGGCGAGAGAGTTGCAGAAGTCTTTGATCATTGTTGGGCTATTGGTCGCGCCTATTTTGCTTCTGTTCGTTTCTCTTGCAGCGCGTTGGACCACCAGACCTTTGCTTAGCATCACGCGAGAGGCGAATCAGTGGGATCCTGAAAAAGCGGATACCTTGTTCCAAGTACGCGAGGATTACGCCGAAGTCAAAACGCTTTCGTCTGTATTGCGTGACCTGGTTCGTCGCTTGGCTCGTAAAACACGAGAGTTGAACGAACTCAACGCCCATCTGGAACAACGCGTTGCCGACCGTACGCAAGAGCTTGAGCGAGTCAATCTTCAGCTTGAAACAACTGCTCGTACCGATTCCCTCACGGGCCTGAGCAACCGTGGTCATTACTTTGAGTTGGGTGAAACCGCGCTGAAAAAGGCGGCGAGATCCAATAGCACTGTGGCCGTTATTATGTTTGATGCCGACCACTTCAAGAAGGTGAATGACACCTACGGACACGCTGTAGGTGATCGAGCCTTAGTGCGTCTGGCACAAATGGCCCTCCAGGCTCTCAGAGAAACCGACATACTCGCGCGCGTTGGCGGCGAAGAGTTTGCAATAATGCTAGAAAATACGACCGAGCAGATGGCCGTCGAGGTTGCAGAACGTTTGCGGGCAAGCATTGAGGCAAGTCCGCTGGTACTAGAAGAGGGTGAGCTGGTATTAACTGTTAGCGTGGGTGTCGCGTGTCTCAAACCACGCAAGTCAGACCACCTTGAAACCTTGCTGGTATTGGCGGATAAAGCGCTCTATGCCGCTAAGGCCGGCGGACGCAATCGTGTGTGCCGGTATACCGAGATCATGTCTGCGACGGACAAGCCGGGCGCGACCAGTTGAACAACGCGTTTTCGCAAACGGTACAAGCAATAAACGATACCGTTTGCGATATCCAGTTGAAGGCTTTTGACACCTAAAGCAATCCTCGTTCGACCAACACTTCCTTCACGATAAACATGCCGTTCAACGCCGCCGGAAAGCCCGCATATACCGCCATTTGCAGTACGGTTTCTTTCACTTCCTCTGGCGTGCAACCCACATTTAATGCGGCGTGCACATGGACTTTCAGCTGCGGAGCGCAATGCCCCATGGACGTCAGCGCAGCTACAGTAGCGATCTCCCGCGATTTTAAATCCAGACCTTCCCTCGAGTAGATATCGCCGAACGGAAACTCGATGGTGTATTTGGCTAGATCGGGGCACACATCCTTAAGGTTTTCGATCACCTGGTGGCCTGCCTCGCCATCTATTTCTGTTAGTTTTTCAAGGCCAGCCTGGTATCTCGATGTGCTCATGATCGCGCTCCACTTTCGTATGTATAAAGGCAGAATGCGGGTTAGAGCTAACTCTAAGTCAAGGGGCTTTTAGGGATCGGTAGTGCGTGATTTTTGCGTCCAGGGCTTTCAAGTGCAGCTGCTCGGTTTCTATTCTGGTTTTCAGTGCATCTCGGTGTTCTTCCAGAATGTGCTGTCTTCTCCCCAGCGTGCTATCGCCCGCGGCTCTGAGTTTGGAATACGCCAGGATGTTATCTAACGACATGCCGGTATCCTTGAGCCTAACGATGAAATTGACCCACTCCAGATCCCGTGAGGTAAAGGCGCGGTGCCCGCTGGCGTTGCGCTGAATTCCCGGCAGCAGGCCAATCTTTTCGTAGTATCGGAGGGTGTGGGCTGAGAGGCCTGACTGTGCAGAAAACTCGCGCATATTCATTCGATAAGTCCTTCTTACAAGGCTGCAGCATGTAAGGCGTATTGCTTAGATGCGCTCATCATCCCGGAGCGTAAGTACTTCGTAGCCAGACGATGTGACCGCGATGGTGTGTTCCCATTGCGCCGATAGCTTCTTATCCGCGGTCACTACGGTCCAGCCATCTTTTTTCTGCTTAACCTTGGCTTTGCCCTGGTTGATCATCGGCTCAATGGTGAACGTCATGCCCTCGCGTAGAATCAGGCCTTTGCCACGCTGACCGAAATGCATAACCTGCGGTTCTTCATGCATTTCCCGACCTATGCCATGGCCGCAGTACTCACGCACAACGGAGTAACCGTGTTGCTCTGCGTAGCGCTGAATGGCATGCCCAACGTCGCCCAAAGTGGCGCCCGGCTTAACGGTTCGGATGCCTTGCCACATGGCTTCATAGGTTGTATCGATTAGCCGTTTTGCGAGCGGGAGCACATCGCCAATCATATACATTTTGCTGGAGTCAGCGATAAACCCGCCTTTTTCCAATGTGATATCAACGTTAACGATGTCGCCTGTTTTCAGTATTTGGGTATCTGCAGGTACGCCATGGCACACCACGTGGTTGACCGAAGTATTCAGTACATATCGATAGCCATACTGGCCCTTGCTAGCGGGGCGGGCGCCGAGTTGTCCAACGATGTACCGCTCCGCTAGATTGTTGATGTCCATCGTGGAGATCCCGGCTTTTATCTGGCTATCCAGATGGTCAAACACTAACGCCAAAAGCCGACCGGCTTCGCGCATCAGCTCCAGCTCCTTTGGGCCTTTCAGTTTTATTTCATCCACTGACGATATTCCTCATATCAATGTCGGCATGCTGCATTTGCTCCCGCATGATTTGAGAAAACGACATGTCCGGATTGGCCTCGGCGAGCTTGCCCATTTTTATCCAGTACTCAGCTTGAGCATTAATGGAGCGCACCATAACTGAACTAGCCCTGCGCACATCTTCGTGCAGCTCATCACTGATTTTGACAATACCCATAGCGACCTCTGAATATATGCAACGTATATGATTCGTGTATAAATCATATTCTGATGCAAGGGGCGCCGCAAGTGATCATCAAAGATGACCTATAGTCACTATGGCTGCACATGGGGTTCTATTTGGCCCCGCGTCTGAGTTTCGTTATGCAGTAGCCGCAGCGTCTGTAGAATTGGCGGGACTTATACACTCTTAGTTAACCGAGCTTTGAATGGCCAGCAAACTCAACGAAAATAGCCAGGGCATCGCCTACGGCCTCAGCGCCTACATGATGTGGGGCTGCTTTCCGCTGTTCTTCGCATTATTTGATGGCGTACCGGCTTACGAAATACTGGTGCACCGGATTGTTTGGTCGTGCGTATTTCTGGCGCTGGTTATCACCTTGATGCGCCGTTGGGCTCCGGTAGTGGAGGCATTAGCGCACCCCGGAAGACTGGGCCGAGTGTTGGCTTGTGCCGTGTTGATTGCCTTGAATTGGGGCGTGTATATCTACTCGGTAGAAACACGCCAAGTGCTACAGGCCAGCCTCGGCTACTTTTTAACGCCTCTGGTGAATGTGGCGCTGGGCATGCTGATCTTGCGCGAGCGTATGGCGCGCCTGCAGGGTGTGGCGGTTGCGTTGGCGGTATTGGGCATACTGGTGCAATTGGCCCTCCTTGGGACCATGCCCTGGATTGCTGTGATTCTAGCGCTGAGTTTTGGTACCTACGGTTTGCTGCGCAAACAGATATTGCTTGATGGGTTGTCTGGCTTGTTTGTAGAGACCTTGCTGTTGTTACCGCTAGCTTTACTAGCTCTGGCTACGCTGGCCCAGATGCAGCTGTCGCATTTTACTCAGGATGCCCGCACGCTATTGCTGCTGGTAGCGAGTGGCGTGGTGACTGCGATCCCGCTGCTGGCCTTCGCTGGCGCGGCCCGACGGCTGCGCTTGGCCACGGTGGGCTTTCTGATGTACATCAATCCAAGCATGCAATTCTTGATTGCGGTGTTTGTATTCGAGGAAGCCATCAGCGGCATACAGCTGGCCAGCTTTGCGCTTATCTGGCTCGCTCTGGCGTTATATTCCTGGTCAGCTTGGCGAACGCTGCAAGGCGCAAGAAAGCGCCCGGCGGCTTGATACTCACTTAAGCTCGGAATCGATGATTGCGAGAATGGCGCGGGTGATTCCTTCTCGTTTTGGCAGGTCGCTTAACCGATTGGGCGTATCGATATTGAGTGCAAAGAATACTGGCCCGCTTGGCCATTCAACCCAGCCAACCCACCAGCCGTAACGACCCTCCCAGCCGGTTTTAGCGCGCAGAATGTAATTGCGGTCGGCTTCTACGATCATCAAATCCTTAACCAGGCGTTGATGCTCAATCGTGAAGGGTAGTTGGTTGCTGTAGAGACGCTGCAAAAATTCGACTTGTTCTTCGGCCGTAATCGCCAGCTTGCCATCAATCCAATAATCGCCTTGCTCTACGGAAGGGTCCGCGTTGCCGTAATCAAGGCGTTGCAAATAGTCTCTCGCTTTAGATTCGCCAATCTCTTTTGCAAAACCTCGGTAAACCCAAACGGTTGAATTGCGCATGGCGGAGCGCAGGTTTTGATCCTGATTGTGTCCGGCAAAACTGTGCTCAACGCCATCCCATGGGAATACCTGAAACTCATCGCGCACCGCGCCAGCATCCAGCGCCATCAGCGTGTGTGCAATTTTGAAGGTAGAGGCGGGCGAGAAGCGCTGCGCAGCGCGCTCCTGATTATGCACCCAAGTAATAGGCTTATTCGGCACGCGCTCATCTACCACCACAATGGTGCCTACGGCATCCTGCGCAGCAAATTCTGCGGCCCAGTCGGCACGTTCTTGGGGGGCGGCTTGTAGCGGCAGAGCAAGAGTAATCAGCAGGCAGAGTATGATTTTAGGCATGGTTCTTAAGGCTATCCCGGTTTTGCAAAGCACCTTCGGCAGGCGCGAACTAATGGCTACTTTAAAGCGCAAAGCCTTAACCACCAAGCCTCAACCGCGCGTGCCACTCGGCTAACGACTCTCGGGGGTACTCATCAAACAGCTTGTCGTTCGGGCCGGCCTGTACCTTAACCCAGGGCGCCTTGGAGCCCAGCATCAGGTGCGTGCGCTCCGGCGGCACCGGTAAAGGCGTATCGATGGCAGAAGCCTGTGGATGTACCAGCTCCGGCCAGTTCGGGTCCCACAGCCATAAAGCGCTGCCGCACTCGCTGCAAAAATGGCGCTGCCCCGAGCTTTGTCGCGGCTCACCGGTGGTCTCATTGGTGATCATCGCCTGATACACCTTTACGTGCTCTTGGCCATCAACCTTGAGCGTTTGATAATCGCCGCCCAGGTTGATGGCATAACCGCCACCCCCCGCTGTTTTGCGGCAGATGGAGCAATAGCAGAGATTGAAGGGGTAGGGCTGAGCGGATTCCAGTGAGAACTGAACACGACCGCAGTGGCAGGAGCCTTTGAGATGCATGGGTTTACCTCCGATTGTTTGAAGAACCACCGGCGAGAGAGGCGGGTGGCTTGCCGTTAACAGAGGTAAGGTTAGCAGTCGATGAGCAACAGAACGCCGCGCATTGGGTTATGGGTTAAGTGGGGAGCCGAACAATATCAGCATGTCGCTGCAGCTTGGCTCCCCAGCTCTGGTTTTAAGCAGTGATTTTTAACCCACTAAACTAAGGCTTTGCCTCGGCATCGATTGCCGATTGCACCTGCCGGTAAAAGGCCAAACGCTCTTTAGCCTGATTGCCGCCTTGCCGGTCAGTTGCCTGCGGCCAGTTGCCATTCGAGGCAATTACCAGCTGCCGCTTGGGATCGATAAAGATGCCCTGGCCAAAAATCCCTTGGGCCACGTAGGCACCATCATCCAGCGTCCACCACTGATAGCCGTAGCCGTGTCCGGGCACACCGATATCCGCCTGCTTGGTGGTTGCTGCTGCGATCCAACCGTCAGGTAACACCTGCTCTCCACCGGCCATACCACCGCCCATGATAAACAAGCCAAAGCGCGCAAAGTCACGGGTTGCAGCCTGCATGCAGCAACCACCGATTTCATGCCCGGTGGAGCCCAATAGCCAGGTGGCGTCCTGCTCCATGCCGAAGGGCTTCCAGACTTTCTCGGAAAGGTAGTCAGACAAGGTTTTGTTGCTGGCAGAGCTAGCTAGCACGCCAATCAAATTGGTCTCACCGGTTTTATAAACCCACTTGGTACCGGGTGCCGCTTCGGATTTCAGTTGCCGCATATAACTCACGGTCACATCCACGCCCGGCTCAGCCTTGTGACCGTTAAACAACGCCACGTCTGATTGCGGATCAGCGTAATCCTCATTCCAGGCTACGCCGGAGGTCATGGTCAGCAGCTGCTTGATCGTCACGTTGTCGTAAGCGGAGCCCTTCAGATCAGGGATATAGTCCGACACCATGTCATCGATGCTTTTGATGTAGCCATCTTTGATGGCGGCGCCCACCAACGTGGAGGTGAAGGATTTGGCAACTGAGAAGCTGGTCCAGCGACCTTCAGGGCCAAAGTCCAATCCGTATTCCTCAACCCGCACCTTGCCGTCCTGCACGATTACCAACGCAGCAGCGCGTTGTGATCGCATATAAGCATCAATGTCTATACCAATTTCCAGCGGCTCACCCTCGGGCAGTGGGTACACATTCTCGCCGGCAGCAATGACCCGCGACTCGCTCAAGGCTGGTACGCGGTCCAACGCACGAAAACCGGCATCGCGCTGCGCGGTAGACCAGAAAAGCACATTAGGGCTAGTGGGGAAGCTCAAAACCAGCCTGCGCATATCCTTGTCGGCTGTGGCCCAGAAAACGCCGCACGCCACTACCAGCAGCAATACGATCGAGATGATCCCTTTTTTCACGCTTACTCTCCTATTATTTTTGTATGGCCATAGTAGGGGAGCGGGGAGGCTTTTGGGCGATGTTGTCTGGCGTATAAGCGTTGGTGATTTTGGGATAGTTGATAGGGGAATGTTTTTCTTGCTACAAGCCGGTTATCGGGCTCTAGAACACACCCAACATTTTGCAGATGACGTCAGGCAGCGGTGCCACTGTTTTTGGCAAATGAAGACTAGTTACAGCGTGATGCTGCACGCTGCAGGCTAGCCGAGGTGATGCGGCGATCTGTGTTCAGTTTTTCGGCGCTTCACCTATCAATTCCCGTTGCACACGTACCGCCGTGCTCTTGGGACGCACCTGCCTGCCGCTACCTTCCAGGTGGGCCCGCGTGAAGGCCGCGCCGAACAGCAGGATCATCGAGGAGTAGTTAACCCACAGCAGTAGCAGCGCCAGAGAGCCGGCGGCGCCGTAGGCTGACGCCGTTGCTGTATAGGCCAGGTAGATGGAGATAAGGGTGCGGCCCACCGTAAACAACACTGCCGTAATGAACGCCCCCAGCAGCACGTCGCGCCACGACAGCACTACGTCGGGCAGGATCTTGAACATGGCAGCGAACAGCAGCGTGGTCACGACCAGCGACAGGGCCAACTCCACACCGACCATAGTCCCACCCGGAATAGGCAACCAGTCTTTCGCGTAGGCCATAATGGCGCTAGAAATGACGGATAACATCAGCGAGACCAGCAGAATAAAGCCGATCGCCAGAATGATGGTGAGCGACAACAATCGACTTTTAATAAATACCCACAGGTTGTTTCGGGCAGGGCGGGGCGCAACGCCCCATATCTGATTCAGCGACTGCTGCATTTTTGCAAACACCGTGGTGGCACCCACGATGGTGGCAAAAATCCCGATCAATGCCGGCCAGATGCCGCTCTGGTCGATTTGCGAATTAGCCACTGCAGTTTGTATTGTCTCGGCGGCTTCTGGACCGAGAGTGCCCTCCAGCTGCCCAAAAAGTTGCCCGGTAACAGCGCTCTCGCCAATAACCAGACCCACCAGCGCCACAACCACAACGAGAACCGGCGCTATGGAAAAAACAGTAAAAAACGCCAATGCAGCTGCATAAATAAAGGCCTGACTATCGAGCCAGTTCTTGATCGCGGCACGTAAAATGCTGAACCAGTACATGATCATAGGGACACGTTGCGGTGAAAGCTTAAAACCATCGTCAAAACACCTTGTCTCGAAGTCAATCTCGCGGGTAGGAGGCATTATAGGCATGGGCACCGAGCCTAAACACCTGCCATAGGATAGAAAATCTGTAGTCAGGCCACGGCCGATTCTGGCGTTACGACTCTTTCTCGTTTTCACCGGCAAAGGGAAGGGGGCCACTGAATGTCAGTGTTCGTTGTGGGAATGGAATTTCAATTCCTGCCTTATCCAGCGCATGTTTAACGGCCGCTACTACCTGGTCGCGAGATTCGCGAATATCAACCGGCCTACTCTGGGTCCACCATGTCACCTCAAAATCAATTGAGCTCGCGCCAAAACCCTGCGCAAAAACCTGTACCGGCTTGTCTATATTGACCGTATCAACACTCTCCACCGCTTTACGAATAACCTCGCGGCTGTCGTCCACATTTTCGCTGTAGCCAACACCGCATTGAATGGTGATGCGTCGCGATGATTGCTCGGTCAAAATACGCAACGGATTCGAATAGAGGTACCCGTTAGGCACTATGGTCAGTACCCCATCAGTGCGGCGGATATAGGTATCGCGGATGCTGATGTGCTTGACCTGTCCTTCCACGTCTTCACATTCAATATAGTCATCAATGCGCATGGGTTCGCGCATCAATAGCAGCAGCCCGGCCAGCAGGTTTTCAAAGGTATCCTTAAACGCCAGACCAATGGCGATGGACCCAACCCCCAGGCCAGCCAACAGTTTGGTTGGCGTTAACCCCGGCATTGCTATCATCGCCGCAATCAAAATGCCGATACTCCAAATGCCTATCACGATGATTTTACGAAGGGCTTCCTGCAGAGAGGGGCGCAAACCGGATCGCGTGCTCGCTTTAGTGAACACTTTCACCACAATGACTTTGATCAGCCAGGTTAAAAACAAAAAAGCCAGAGCGGCGATCAGTTGCGGGGCGCTTTCGATGGTTGATGTCAGGGCACCTTGCAGCTGATCTTTTAAAATAGCGATAGGATTAATATCAAACTCCATCAGCTTTCCTTGTACCTTGTTATTATCGAGAGTAATTCAGTTTTACCCGAAGCGGCCCGCGAGCGACTATGCCATTGTGTATAAGTTGTTAGCGCGCTATCAGCTCATAAACACCACATAAATACCCTGGTCATCAACCGGCTGCGGACAACAACACTCATCGGCTCTCGCTCACAATAGCGATCAGTTGACCGTCGGTAAAATGCTATTTCGGTGTAACCAGGCTCGCTTCATTCACCTATTACGCATGCGCGATCAACTCACCGGGCTCGGTTGCGGTGTGCCTCACGACCTCGGATAAAAGACGGCGAGTTGATCATTAGCGCAATAATGCACAGAACGAAGCCCAAGGCATGTCAGTTTGGGTGGCAGCGCACTGTTTAGGCTACGATCAGACAGTCCAGCGACGCGCATCACTCAGGCGCTAAGGGCTTGCCCCTCGTTATATGCGCTAACACCGGTTAGCGCAGTGCCAGAGCACCTACCTTTTTCAGGAGAATAAAAGTGTCAGATACCAACATCGAACTTATTTCCACCATTAGCGAAAACAACAAGCTGGAACTCGCCCTGCGCGAGATCGAGATTCCCGAGCCCGGCGAAAACGACGTGATCATCCGTATCGAAGCCGCCCCCATTAACCCGTCGGATCTGGGCGTGATGTTCAGCGCGGCCGATATGACGACTGCCAAGCAATCCGGTAGCGCCGATCGCCCGGTCATCACTGCCGATTTCCCGCCCAAGTTTATGGGCGCTGTTAAAAATCGCATTGGCAAGGCGATACCCGTGGGCAACGAAGGCGCTGGTACCGTTATCGCTGCGGGCTCATCCGCCGCTGCACAAGCGCTGATGGGCAAAACCGTCGCCTTCATCGGCGGTGGTAGCTACCGCAAATTTCTCCGTGCCAATGTGCAGAGCTGTCTGGAACTGGAGTCGGGTACTACTGCGGTTGAGGCTGCTTCCAGCTTCGTTAACCCGCTGACCGCATTGGCCATGGTAGAAACCATGCGCGCTGAAGGTCACAAGGCTATCGTTCACGCGGCCGCCGCTTCTAACCTCGGGCAAATGCTTAACCGCATCTGCATCGCCGACGGCATCGACCTGGTCAATATCGTCCGCAAGCCAGAACAGGAAGCCTTGCTGCGCGATCTGGGTGCCAAGTACGTGGTCAACTCTAGCAGCGATAGCTTTATGGCTGACCTGACCCAGGCACTGATCGAAACCGGCGCGACCATCGCCTTCGACCCTATCGGTGGCGGGCGATTGACTAGCGATATCCTCACCTGCATGGAAGTGGCCGTCTCTCGCGACATCACTGAATACAGCGTGTATGGATCTACCATCTACAAACAGGTTTACGTTTATGGCGGCCTTGATCGCGGCCCCATCACACTGAACCGCAGCTTCGGTTTTGCTTGGGGTGTGAACGGCTTCTTGTTGTTCAGCGCGTTAGGGAAATTGAATAAGGACACTGTCGCTGCCATGCGCAAGCGCATCGCCGCCGAGATCAAAACCACCTTCGCCAGTAGCTACACTCACGAAGTGTCCTTGGCCGGTGCGTTAAAACTGGAGTCGATGGCGGTTTACGGCAAGCAAGCCACCGGAGAGAAGTTCCTGATCAAGCCACAGAGCTAAGTTTCAGTCTCTGGCCGCAAGGCTAGCTTGGGCGCTGGAGTCGGATCGACTTCAGCGCCTATCCCGCTCTGTTCGATGATACAAAATAATAGTCAGGCGCCAGCTACTGCCCGGCAGGCACCAAGATCATCTGGCGATCGACAAAGCCTAGGCGATAAGCCGTAGTGCTAGACTCCGCAATCTCTACATAGGTTTCCGCCACACTTGCTGCGCAGTTTGGATTCGGATTCGCACGAACTAAATACCGCCCGGCATTCAAGTGGATCTCAAGCTTCTGACCCACATCAATACGCGCAATATCTTCACCGTCGAGTGAAATTCCAGGCTTGCATGCAGCGCCTCTCATGCCCGTATCGCGCTGGAGTAGTAACAGCCCAGTATTTTCACCCGGGACACGATAATTTTGCGTTCTCCACGTTGACGGCGGAACCGTCAATCCGTTGTAACCTTGGACCGGAACGGTGGGGCCTACGCAACCTGTCAGTATGGCGACGGTAAAAATAATAATAAATGCTCTCATTCTTGAGCTCTCCACATTCTCTGCTTCTTATTTTTGATACAAAAGAATTAGCATTATTGGCATTGTGATCCAACTAACAATCCCCAAAACTAGCCATCATCGGCAAACAAGTTTCAGATAGCTACCTAGAATATTCCATCCTTATGGCTCAAAGGGTCTGGAGTGGTTGCTCGTCTAACTTAATTGGTTCTAATTCTGGAGGCTGCTGATAAAGGCGTCTGATTCGGCAATGGATCTCTCCATCTCCCTGATCAGTTGGGCAACGTCGGTTTCGATACTCCCCAGTTCACCCTGTAGCGAGTCAATCGCGCGCGCATTCAGATTGTGCTTTAGAAACAGCACTTGGTCCTGGAATGCTCGTAATACTGGCTCCATGCGGGCCTCTGCACTGCGCATAGCCTTGATGAGTCCCTGGTACTGCCGTCGTGTCTGGCTTAGCTTGGCTGCACTTTGGCGTTTGAGGCTGGCGCTGCTATATAGCTCAATTTCATCCTCCCACTCATCGAACAATGCCTCGGAAACATCTTCGACCGCATCAATGCGCTCGGTCACCGCTTTAGCTGCGGCTTTACTGTCTTCGTATTCGTCGTTCAGCCTGTCGTAGCGTGTGGCCAGGTCCTGATCCTTGATCTGAATAATGGATCGGAATTGCGCCAAGGCGGACTCGAATTGCTCCTTTGCATCGGTCTGCGCTTCCTGAGCCGACTCCACGCGATCAACCATGATGTCGCGTTTGTGAACGCCCACTCTCTCCATCGCGCCGTAATACGCCGACTGACAGCCCGCGGCTGCCACCACCAACAAAGAAACGAAAAGCAAACGAATGAACGACATGCGTCATTACCTCTAGTTAAATTCAGATGAGCTAGATCAGAGCAGATGACCGCCTTAGCGCACAGGATTACGCATAGCGTATGTCTGGATGACGAAATCACACAAGCGGGATTGTCGGCAGTCCTTGCCCGTTCAGGAGCGAGTGCTGTCAAGTGAGCTTGGACAGTTATATGACACGGAGTGATGGTGCTGGCAATATGCCTGCTGCACTATGCGTCTGTGCGGAACTGTTGCTCTCATGGATCGTCATATTCAGGAATCACTGCGAGGTCAGTGTCAGTGTTTATTCACTTGAATCATTACGTTGGAGTCCCTTTGCATTGAAGCGCGTTAGAACTCTGGGGCCCAAGCGGCCGCCGGCCGCCAAGTTGAAGCGCTCTCCCTTTGTCCCGATTGTGATCCTGGCTGTTCTGGGATTGTCTCTCTGCGCGGCATTGAGTCGTAGCTTTTACGTTCAGGATACCTTGGCAATTTCCAACGAATTTCAGGGTGATGTTGACCAGATTGCGGCGGTATTGGAGCGGGAGGTACTTCTCAACCTCGAGGTGCTTTTTGCTTTGAAAGCGGCCATCGAGGTTGTGCCCGGTATGGACGCTGAGCGTTTCAAATCCATCACCCAAGGCATACTCGAGCGTTCACCGGTAATCATGGCCTTTGCTTGGGCCCCGTCCATTAAGCGCAGCCAGATAACGAATTTGGAAAGGGAACAGCAGCGCCTTTTTCCGGATTGGCGTCTTAGCGAAAGGGATGCTGAAAACAGAGTGGTTCCTGTAGCCGAACGGAGCTGGTACGTCCCTGTGCAGTTCATAGCGCCATTGGAGAAGAATGGTGCTGCGATGGGTTTTGACCTAGCCAGTGAAGCCAATCGACGCGCAGCAATTGAAACTTCACGCGACACGGGCAGGATGGTTGCGACTGCTGGCATCAAACTGGTGCAAGAGTCTGAAAAACAGCAGGGTTTTTTGGTGTTTGCTCCCCTTTATAAGGGCCGACCGACCAACCTGGAACAGCGGCGTGAGGCCCATTATGGTTACATCAATGGCGTCTTCCTGGTTGGCGAGCTGGCCAACCAGGCGATTGGTATCAGGAACAACCCCAGCCTGCTGTTTCAGGTGGTAGACGTTACCGACGTGCAACCTAACCCGCTGTACAGTAATGCCGATCCTGCAGCATCAAAGTGGGTAAACGATATGGGTTATAAAACCTTGCTGGCCGACGTAGCGGGGCGTACCTGGCAGATTCAAGCCAAGCCATCACAGACCTATATCGATGCCCGACGTAGCTTTTTGCCGGCGCTGATCATGGTGTCAGGTTCTTTTTTCATTGCATTGCTGGTGATCTATGCGCTGATCAACGTCAATCGGAACCGCGCGCTCGTTGCCAGCAAGGAGGAACTGGAGAAGATGTCGCTTACCGACGGCTTGACCCAACTGGCGAGGTAATCCCCCCATTATTAGCGGAGCTCAGAAGTAGAGTCAGGCCACCATGGCCAACTTCTGTCGGGGCGTGATACCACCCAAGGCCATGTTTGGCCGTTCATTATTGTAGGTCCATAGCCACCGAGTTGCATATTCCTGAACCTCCTCAATGGAGTCGAACAGGTATTGGGCCAGCCAGTCGTAGCGCACGGTGCGATTGTAGCGCTCGATGTACGCATTCTGCTGCGGGTTGCCGGGCTGGATAAAGGCCAGTGCAATGCCCTGCTTCTCAGCCCAGGCAGCCAGCGTAGCACTGATGTATTCCGGTCCATTGTCACAGCGGATCTGGACGGGCTTTCCTCGCCATTCAATGATCTGATCCAGAGCCCGTATGACGCGCTCAGAAGGCAGCGACAGGTCTACTTCAATGCCAAGACCTTCCCGGTTGTAATCGTCAATCACATTGAACAGCCGGTAGCTGCGACCATCTTCTAACTGGTCGTGCATGAAGTCCATAGACCAGCTGGCATTGATTACCGTGGGCACCGCGAGTGGCTCGGGTTTCTCGCGTACCAAGCGTTTACGGGGCTTGATGCGCAGGTTCAGTTCCAGTTCCCGATAAATTCGATAAACACGTTTATGGTTCCAGAGGTATCCCTTTACGTTGCGCAGATACAGAAAACACAATCCAAAACCCCAGTTGCGCTGGTTATGGGTCAACCGAACCAGAAGGTCCGCGATCTCGGAATTCTCACTGTTGAGCCTGGCCTGGTAGCGATAGCAGGACTCACTGACACTGAAGGCTACACAGGCCAGGCGAATACTACAGCGACCAGCTGCAACAGTTTTTTGCGCCATCTCGCGGCGAAGAGATGGCTTTACCACTTTCCCTCAAGAGCCTCCTTGCGTAACTCGGATTTGAGGCGCTCTTCGGCGTACATTTTTTTCAGCCGCCGGTTCTCATCTTCTAGCTCTTTCATGCGCTTGATCATGGACGTATCCATGCCGCCGAATTTCGCTCGCCACTTGTAAAAACTGGCACTGCTCATACCGTGTTCGCGGCAGAGCTCCGGCACCGGTATGCCGCTCTCGGCTTGTTTCAGAATCGCCATGATCTGGCTGTCGGTAAAACGTGATGTCTTCATGCAGAATCTCCCTCCAAATAGCTTACGGAAAATTCTACTTCTAATCACCGCTGTTTTTTGGGGGGATTACCGCGAACCGAAGGCATTTTGATCAATTTCTCGAACAGGAGTGGGCTCGGGGCGTGCGACAAACCCAGCCGCTGTCATTGATCATGCTGGATATTGATCACTTCAAACTCTACAACGATCATTATGGGCACCCCGCTGGTGATGAGTGCCTGAGGAATGTGGCGCGCGTTCTACAGGGCGTCGTGCGCAGGCCGACCGATATGCTGGCCCGCTACGGAGGGGAAGAGTTTGCGATCATTCTGCCCGATACGGCCAATGGTGGGCTCGTCGCCGAAGCCTGTCGAGCCGCCATTGAAGAGGCGGCGATGCAGCACGAGTTTTCCGATGTCAGTAAGCGAGTGACGATCAGCGCAGGCGTGTGCTCAATGGTGCCGGGCGAGTCCAACAGTCTTGATGAGCTCAAGCAACAGGCAGACGCTGCGCTCTACCGTGCGAAACATGCGGGACGAAATAGAGTGGAAATGTGTTGAGCAAAAACCGTCAACTGACGGCGGTTTACTCGCCGCTTAATAGGTTGAATTAGGCGAGCTCTCCGGGTTTATTTCGCCATAAACCTCTTCAGGGTCAACGTCATTCATCAATAATATTTCTCTCACTGTTTCAATGTGGTCTAAGACTTTTTGGTAACGATCACCGTACTCAAATTTAGTTACTTCAATTGATCTTGGCATGTAAGTAAACGCGACTTTCAATGCGTTCAGGGATGACTCACTCATTTTTTCGCTCATTTATCTACTCATTCTCTGATTATCTGTATTCATAACGCCCGGGGCACGTGCCGATTTGTAGCCGCGGAGCGGCGGAGAAGCGGTCACCGTGCTGCCGCTTGTTAGACATCTTTCGAATTTGCCTTTGATGAGTTCTCTAGGATGCCGTTCAGCATTTTCTCGATGGCCATGAGGCCATCAACAGCCTCGTCCATTCCCATGGGCGTTCCTCTGCTAAGGACAAAGGCTGCCGCCATTTTGTCTCCACCGATGATGAGCTCTAATGCTTCTCGAAGTATTGCGTCAGGTGGCGGAGGCGTGAAGATGCGGTCAATCTTGCCTTTTAGGAAGTTGTAGCGCGGTTCTGTGAGCGGGTGACGCAGAACCGAATTGACCGCGATCTGGGATAAGACCTGGGCGTTCGGAGTGCGCTCTATAGCACCCAGGAGCTTCACTAGATCCTGAGTTACTTTTGCGGTGAGGTCCTCTGGGGAAGAGAAGAAGTTCACTACGTGGTTTTTCTTCAGCGTCTTCTTGAAATCCAGGAGCTTGAGTGCCGATTCTCCAGCCTCTACATGCTTCGGCGGTAGAAGATGTAAGTCCTCATCCATCAAATAGACGAGGCTAGGCAACCGAATTGCTTGTGCCTCCTCGTATTCCAATTGGGTCAGCGACTTTCCGGATGACGCATCAACGAAGCCGTACCTCATGCCAAATATGCCAACATATACGTTAGATGCCCGAACTAGACGCAGACACTCCTGTTTGGGACTCTCAGGAAGGGCCCCGAAAAACTCCATTGCCTTTGACGCGTGTTCAAGTCGCGTAATGGCGTCTCTCACGAGGCTTCGGTGTCGTTCAAGATCAGCAAACGTCGAACTCACGAATATGGTGATTGGCACACTGAGCCTTCCCTAATATGTCTAACGTTTGGTTAAGGGGCGGGCTTTAGCCCGTCCGAGCGAGCGCAGCGAACGGTTTGAACCAGTTGTTAGGTTTTGTGCCAGAGCTAGGCGCTCGACTAATAGCTCATATCGTCTTCGCTGTATGGACGCATGGTGTCGGTGTTTAGTCCTCTTGTTCTGTCACGGTCAAAAGCTTGTCCACCACCCGGTGCAATAGACTGTCCACCGCCGGGAGCTATTGATTGACCTCCACCTGGGGCGATTGATAAGCCACCACCAGGCGCGATAGATTGTCCGCCCCCTGGTGCGATGGACAGTCCACCACCTGGGGCAATTGAGTCGCACCCACCAGGGCCAATTGAGTTAGGCACACAATCACGCCAGGCCTGGGCATTAGCGGTGCTGAAAAAAAGAGTGCAGATAATGAGTACGACATATTTCATTTTGAAACTCCTTAAAAACTTAACGTTTGGTTAAGGGGCGGGCTTTAGCCTGTCCCAGAGAGCGCAGCGAACGGTTTGAACCATTTGTTAGGTCTTTTCTACGCGCTCCGATTTTTCCATTCGGTAAGCATTCTCAATTTTGCGACCCCGTGGCCATCTCCATGAATCTCATCGTTTCGCGGCTCGCGAATAACTAAAAGCCGTTCATTTTTACTGGACTTGGCTAGTTCGATTAATCTGTTTCTAAGTTCTGTTCGTGTAACTTCTGCAATTTCTAAAAGATAGTTCTCGCTAGCCGAATCAATAAAAAAATCACCGCACTCTTTGCATGAAAAAATTTTGCCGAAGGGTGAGTTAACAACCTTGAAATCTGCCGTTACAGCGCACAGCGGACATTCCTGATTATTCATAGATGCACCTTATTGATAGACCTAACGTAGAGCTTTGCGGCAATTTTGTAGCCGCGGAGCGGTGGAGAAATTGCCCGTCAAAAGCGACTTGTTAGGCAGAAACATGCGTATCTACTGTGATAACGCCTGACAACTCCATGTGCGATGGCGGTTCAAATTCTTTCTCCATGAAGTCGAACATCATCGGTGTAACTTCCAGCGAAAACGTAGCCCCTTTATCCACATTCCGCATCAAGACCCGATTGCGTCGGACGGCATGCGGTGCATGGATGAAGTGCTTTCTGTATTCCAAGCCAGCCTCTCTTGCCAGCTCTGCGAACTCAGTTCTACTTGTCGCTTTCATGAAACCAAGATCTAGAATCACGCTACCGCCGTTTAATGCTACGGTTCTCGCGGTTGACCATATCTGAGCCTCACAGCGCCTAACTCGCTCCATAATCCAACCAAAATTCATTGGTTTTGGCACATCAGGCCCATAAAGCTGCACCATCCATTCATCAATTGAAAAGCGCTCAGCATTTTCGCTCTCGGATAGGGTCCGCGAGTAGGTCGATTTGCCTGCTCCTTGCGGTCCGAAAACCAAATGAACAATACCCATGGCGGATTCCTTCCAGGCTGGTTTTATGCCTAACAGTGATTAGTTCGAACACGTCGACATAACGCGCGGCGGCCGCCACGCGTTATAAGTAAAAGTCTCATAAAATCAGTATCTTCCATGTTCTACCTCAGCTCATTTGTGCACGTTATACCGCATGCGGCTTAACACCATTAGTCGCGTGTTATACCGAATGCGCGTTGCATTCAAGCTGTAAGCGGGCGTCCTTGCCGCATCTGGGGGGAGGCGTTTGCCGGCTTGCAGTTACTGGCATAGTGCTCCAGTTTTTTGGCCCTGCCAACCATGGGGCTTCCTGGAGTTCAGTTGTTATTCACCAGCACCAAGCAAATAGTTCACAATCGCAGACATCACCAGCTGCGTCTTGCAGTCTGTGGTTTCCAGCTTGCAGCTAATAACCCCAAATGCTTTACCGGGCTGCGGTGGGCTGGTACTCAGGATGGTGACTTTTACGCTTAGTTGGTTGGGCAGTGTGACCGGACGGTGCCAGCGCACTTGTTCCATGCCGGATGCGCCAGTCATTGAAGTGTGTTTGAGAAAGCCGTCGACCACTATGGAGGCGGTGAGTGAAAGGGTATGCAGACCGCTGGCGATTAGCTCGCCGTAAATCGACTGTCTGGCGTGGGCTGGGTCCAGGTGAATCGGCAAGCGGTCGAACTCCTGGCAGAAGCGCAGTGAGTCTGCCTCGGTAATCTCACGCGGCCCCAGGGTAAATGTTTCGCCGGGCAGTATGTCTGCAAAGTACCTCATGTGACTCCTTGTCTTACGGCCGCCGGGCCGCTGGTTTGTGCGTTAAGCAAGGCAATGGCCTGTGGTAGAGTAGCCGCTGAATCCAACACGGGTAACCCACATGCTTATATATGTTCTCATCGCCTGCGACCGCCTTGATGAAAAGCAGGAAAAAAAGCTCAAACAAAATCTGCCAGAGCTGCAAACGGCCTTGCAGGCGTATGCCGATGCGAACGAAGCGAATCATGTAACCCTGATCAATGAATGTGATAGCGACGACTGTGAAGACTGGCAGTTGGGTATCAGCCAGCCGGTTAAAAAGCACATCCAGCTTAATTTTCCGGTAAACCTGTTTAACGATCTTGCCAAAAAATACGATATTGATTGCGAGGTAGGTTTTATCGAGGGCGATGTTCGCGAGCCAGTTAGCTATTTTGGTAAGCAGGAAGGGCAGGGCGAAGCGTTTTTGATTGCCGAGTACCTTGGGCTATAGGGCGCGGTTGATGCGCTTTTTTCGCGGTTAGGCGCATGTGCTGTAGTGATTTTTTTCAGGCGCCTTTCTTGCGTCACTGTTCTTGTTTTATAAAACGATTTTCGTGTTTTAGTTACCTTCTACGCAGTTCTGGCTTTACTCAGTATGCCTCTGGATAAAGCCTAGCTATGCTGCCGCTGCGACTCTCATTTCAGCTATCTACAACAGGACATAGGGAACCATGTCTCTATTCGAAGTTATCGCCATTTTGCTGAGCCTCGCTGCGCTGTTTAGCTATATCAACGCGCGCTTCTTTGGCCTGCCCAGCAGTATCGCCATCATGGCATTCTCGTTGATCTTCTCGCTCATATTGCTTGGGCTTAATCACCTGGGGATGAGCAGCGTGGCGGATTGGGCTGAACAGCTAGTGGGCGAGGCTGACCTGGGGCCGACGCTACTCAATGGGCTGTTGAGCTTTCTGCTGTTTGCCGGGGCCTTTCATGTGAACCTGGATGAACTGGCCGACCAGAAATGGCTGGTGGCGTTGCTAGCGACCTTGGGGGTAGTAGTCACCACCTTCCTCGTGGGTGGCGCCATGTGGTACGTGCTGGGGTGGCTGGGTAGCCCATTGCCCTTTATTTACTGCCTGTTGTTTGGTGCTGTGGTGGCGCCAACCGATCCGGTAGCCGTGATAGGCATTCTCAAATCGCTAGACGCCCCCTCTGGCCTCACCACCAAAATTGCCGGCGAGTCGCTGTTTAATGACGGGGTTGCGGTGGTGATGTTCATAGCGATTTTGGGTATTGCCCAGGGCCAGCGTGAGGCATCGCTGGATAGCATTGGCATGCTCTTTTTGCAGGAGGCCGTGGGTGGGCTGGTGCTGGGGTTCTTGCTGGGGTTATTGGGTTATCACTTGCTAAAGCATCTGGATAACTATCAGGTAGAGGTATTAGTCACCGTGGCGCTGGTGGCTGGGGGCTATGCGTTGGCTAGCCGCTTGCACACCTCTGGCCCGCTGGCGGTGGTCGTCGCCGGTTTGATGCTGGGCAATCATGGGCGGCAGTTCGCTATGTCTAAAAAGACAGAGCAACAGCTGGATGCGTTCTGGGAAATGGTCGACGAAGTCTTAAACGCCGTGCTGTTTTTGCTGGTGGGGCTCGAGCTGCTCATCATCGTCTTTGAGTGGCACGCGGTGGTGGCTGGCCTGGTTGCGATCCCGCTGGCTCTGCTAGCCCGCTACGTTGCGGTAGGCATACCCGTATTGGCCCTCAAACCCTTTAAAGAATTCAAACCCAATCCGATAAAAGCCCTGACCTGGGGCGGCTTAAAAGGCGGTATCTCGGTTGCGCTTGCGCTGTCGTTACCACTAGGCGAAGAGCGCGATATGATTCTGACGATGGCCTATGTGGTCGTGGTGTTCTCGATCCTGGTGCAGGGTTTGACGGTCAAGAAGGTGTTGGGTGCTGGCGACTGAAGCACCTGCCACATAGCGCCTTCTGAATCAGCTCGCTACGGCGGGCTGCGTACCGACCGCGATAAACCATTGCGGCTGCATCTCGGCAAAATCGGTGCGGATATTGGAGGCTAGATAGCTTGCGGAGTCCAGCACGCAAGGCTGCCCGTCAACCCGCTGGAAAACCACCCAATGCCAGAATGCTTTGCCATCTTTCTGATGATGTTTGATGGGCAGTAAGGCTAGATCGGGTAGGGCATCCCAAGAAGTGAAGGGCAGTTCTTGATCAGATGTGACAACCTTTGCAGCAGCCAGCATACGCATTACGTAGCGGGTATCTGACCATAGCGATGTGTCTGTCGCATAAATGCCCATGGCATTAGCGATAGCTCGCATATCTGCATAGGTTCTGCCTAGGATGGCGGCGACGGCCGCTATGCCGCAGCCAGTGGCTTCTTCCTGAATGACGGGGTGGAGCACGAGTAGACCCTAGCCTTCGACATTAATGCACACGCGATTGCGCCCGGCGTTTTTCGCCTCATACAGGGCTTTGTCTGCGCGGTTGAGTGCGGCCTCTATGCTTTCATGCTCCGCATTGATTACCGCCACACCGATACTTACCGCCAGGCTCAGTTGTTGCTCTGGGGTGATGGCGATGATTTGCTTCTCTACGGCGGTACGAATGCGCTCGGCGCAGACCAGGGCCTGCTCCTGATCCGCTTCGGGTAGCAACATGACGAATTCTTCGCCGCCAAAGCGCGCAAGCAGATCTTTGCTGCGGCTTTGTGCTTTCAGCGTTTGCGCTAGTTTGACGATGACCTGATCACCAATCTGGTGGCCGTGGGTGTCGTTCACCCGTTTGAAGTGATCTATATCGATGGCGAGTACGGCCAGCGGCTGCTGTTTGTTCTTTGCAACTTGAAGCAGGTAGTCAGATTCCGAGAAGAAGTAGCGACGGTTGTAAAGCTTGGTGAGAGGGTCAGTGGAAGCCTGTTTTTTCAGCTCATCCTGTGAGGAGCGGATATCCTCGAGAATCTTGATGCGATAGGAAATGATGAACGCCAACATGATGGCTTCGAGCATGATGCCGATACCCACGCCGTGACTGGCAACGTAGGTAGGCTCGATCAAGCCTTTGTAAAAGATCACCGCCATGGTGTTGAAAATAACGAAAAAGCTGTGGCCAACAAGGAAGAATTTGGCCAGCGGATTACCCTTGCGTAGCAGCGAGATACTGACCGAAAAGGTGATGACCATCATGATGGCGGCGGCGGTACTGGCGGGTTTGAGCGCAGCCGAAATATCAAAAAAGCCCCACACCAGCATGCCGTAAAGGGGGATTAATAGTGCCTGCAGAAAGCGATGCTCAGTGGGATAGAAACGCTTGGTCTCGAAGATTGCCATCATGAACAGCACTAGGAATATCGGCATGGTGATCAACGAGATGTTGAGCATGAAGATTTCCGAGCCGTAGATATCGAACATGCTTGCTACTAAGCCGTAGGAGAGTGCGATCCACACCAGGCCAGAAATCAGGTAAAGAGAGTAATAAATGTTCTCCCGCTTGCTGGTAGCGAAGTACAGCAGGAAGTTATAGAACACCAGCGCGAGCATCATGCCAACCAGCAACGCGATATCGTTACTGGTGCCGACCAGCGCTTGCCGCGAATGCTCTTCATCCAGAATGTCGAGCGAGAACCATTGGTGCGAGTAAGCGAAACTGCGCACGTAGAGTGTGGTGGCTTCGCCGGCAGGCAGCGCCAAGGGATATACCGCGACGCCGCGGTACATCAGATTACTTTCTTCGACTTTTTCTAAATCAAGGGTTTCAGTGCGTATCAGCTGGCCGTCGCGCTCTTCGTAGAAGTCAACGCTTTGCACGTGGTAGGCATGTGGTAGGTGCACATCGAGGGTTCGGGTCTCGCCAGAAGCGTTATCCACTATGACCTTGAACCAGGTTACCCGAGCATTGGTGCCGAGCGTAGTGGTGCTGGTGGTTTCACGGTAAGTCTGCTCGCGCGCCTGCTGGTATTCCAGTTCGCGGGAATCATCGACGTAATAGCCGATTTTGAAGTCGGTGAGGTTAACTGTCGGTGAATTGATCGTGACGATTGGCTCGGCTTGCACTGCGCTTGTGGATAGCAGCAGTACCAGCAAAGTCAGAAAGAACAAAGTGCGAGTTCGCGTCATCTGCGACCGTCCAGATTGGTTTAACTACAGGCGCCATCATTGGCTCCAATGAGCCTATGGTAGCCAAAGCAGCCGCGTGGACCAAGCCCTGTGAGTGCGCAAAGGCGGCTTTGTTGGTTTTGGCGTATCAATGCCGTGACATGGTAGGAGAGAGGTACAGTACGCGCATTGCCTTGGGTCAATAAGTTAGCGCCGATTTGCTTGCTTTACCTTCGGTGGCCAACTATTTTGTTTTGTCCGTAGGGCTTGCACCACGGGCTTCGTGTGTTCTGGCGCATTTCGCTAGGGGCGCTGATTCAAACATGTTCCGGTTACCTATAAAAAAAGATCGTTTCTGGCAAATGAGAAACACATTTTGCTGTGCCCGATCGCAAAGGAGTTTGAATAATGAATATAAGCGAGCTGTTGGCGCAAAAAGATAAGCTGCCCAACGTGCCAGAGGTGGTTAAAGAACTGATTCAGGTGTTGTCTGATGACAACGCTAATCTCGATGCGATAGCCAGCAAGGTAGCGAAGGATCCGACCTTGTCGGTGAAAATACTCCGCATGGTTAACTCGTCCTACTATGGCTTGCCGCGCACGGTTAATTCCATCGACGAGGCCATAGTGCGTATTGGGCTGGATCGATTGAAGATTCTGGTTATTTCATCAGGTCTATCAGGCTCGGTAACTGGCGAGGTAGAGGGGCTGGATGTTAAGCGCTTCTGGAGCGAGTCGTTCGAGACTGGCGAAATCTGCAAAATCATTGCAAAGAAAACCAACGCTGTTGAAGCAGACGTTGCTTTTACTGCCGGCATCATCAGTAATATCGGTCGCTTGCTGCTGCACCTGACGACCCCCAATCGTGCTAAGGCCGTCCAGACGGCGGTAGACGAGGGTGGTGATCGCAATCAAGCTGAGCTGGATCGATTCCAGTTCACCAGCCCGCAAGCCGGAGCCGCTTTGCTCGAAGAATGGAAGCTGCCAACCGAACTGTGCGTGGCTGTGTTGCAGCAGCGCGCGCCGCTCGCACATCCTGAGCCAAGCCCGTTGTCTGCGGTCATCTGTTTGGCCAAACAAATGATGGCAGCACGCAAAAAGGGCGCCACTGCGAAAGACATTGTTGATGCGGTCTCATTTCCGCTGATTTCGCTGGCGGGTGTCAAAGATGGGCTGGCTGATATCGCCGAGCAGGTGGTTAATCTGGAGCCTATGAGAATCGCCTAGTTTGATAGCTGCCGGGCAGCCGAGGGATTTTGTGCAGCGCCCGGCAGTTTTTATTGGTAAGCGGTCGTCTTTTTAACCAGCCTCAATCGGGCGCTCAGCCCAACGTAGGCAGATAGCGTCTCAGCCTGCCGGGCAGCGCTCCCACCACCAGCTGCCAGGTTCTGTGCCAGTAGGCCGAGAGCAACAACAGCATTGAACCAATAAAGACGCCAGATACTGCCAGACTCAAGCTGACCATGCCGTAGACCTGCAGCAGGTCGCTGAATGCGTAAAGCACGTAAGCCAGCGAGGAAACCATCAGCGCGCGGCGATCTATCGCGATGGATACTGTGTCAAGTAGCAGGTATAGGACCACTCTGACGGCAATGCTGAATAGGCTGTTTTCCCCAGAGACGTTGATAGGGAGCGCATTTTTGTCCGGGCTGGTGGGTATATCAAGCTTTGGATAGGTATCTCCCTGCGGTCTGCGGGCCACAATAAGCGTTAATCACTCCCTTTCTTATCGCAGCGTTTGCATGTGCAATTTTATCTGCATACAATGCGAACAATTCTCATTCATGATTAATTCGTTCAGCTACACGATAGGGAACTCATGTCGTCCAGCGATAGCGCAAAACAGCAGTGCGGAGCGCTTTACGTAGCGCACCACAGTTGGCTACTCGGTTGGCTGCGTTACAAGCTCGGCTGCATGCACGACGCTGCTGACCTGGCGCAAGATACCTTTGTTCGGGTGCTGACTTCTCGCGAGTTGCAGACAGACCAACAGTTGCAAGAGCCGCGCGCGTTTTTGCTCACGGTGGCCGGACGACTGGTATCCAACCATTTTCGCCGACGCTCGCTTGAGCACGCTTGGCTGGAGACTTTGGCCGCACTACCGGAGCAACAGGTGCCCTCGCCAGAAGTGCAGGCCAGTTTGCTGCAGAGCTTGCATGAGATCGATCTTATGCTGGATGGCTTGGCGCCACGTGTGCGTCAGGCCTTTCTTCTGGCGCAACTGGAAGGGCTTACTTACGCAAAGATCGCGGAGCGCTTGGGTATCAGCGTGCGTACGGTCAAACGCTACATGGCGGAGGCATACGAACAATGCATCATGCTGAGTCTTTGAGCCCGCTGGATAGCAGCGATAAGCTCGATCGTGCGGCAGTCCGCGAGGCAGCAGGCTGGTTGGTGCTGCTGCATGAAGATAGGCAGAATCCGCAAACGCTGGAAGGGCTCTCGCAATGGCGAGTGGCTGACCCCGAGCATGAACGTGCTTGGCAACGTGCGCAGCTGGTTAACGATAAATTCGGTTTGATTCCAGCCCAGCTTGGACTACCGGTGCTCGGTCATGCGACCGACAGCTCCCGGCGACGGGCAATCAAAGCTTTGGTACTGCTGATGACCTTTGTACCAGCATCTTACGTAGCGTATCGCAGCACGCCGTGGCGCGAGTGGGCGGCTGATTACGCCACCCGCACGGGTGAGCGGCGCAGCTTGTCATTGAACGATGGTACCGAACTTGAACTCAATACCGACACAGCATTGGATGTGCAGTTTGATGCGGTGCAGCGGCTAATCAAGCTGCATCGAGGTGAAGTGTTGATTGATACCGGCGCTGATCCGCGCCGAGCGGATGAGTCTTTCCGGCCCTTTTGGGTGCAGACACGCCAAGGTCGTATTCGCGCCTTGGGTACGCGGTTTGTGGTACGCCGGGACGATGATATTACCCGCGTGCAGGTATATGACGGTGCGGTTGAAGTGCAGCCCAGGCATACGGCTACGCGCCAGGTTATTCAAGCGGGGCAGCAACTGAGCTTCAGCGCGGATGCGGTGCAGTTACCTCGGCCGGTTGATCCACATGGTGCAGATTGGTCTCGTGGGCTCTTGGTGGCGCAACAGATGCCCTTGGGTGAATTCACTCGTGAACTGGCGCGCTACCGCCCGGGCCTGCTGCGCTGTGATCCGGCGATTGCGGATCTGCGCATCAGCGGCGCTTTTCAGTTGGATAACACCGATCAGGTACTGGCTGCCTTGCCGGAGACGTTGCCGGTGAATGTCGTTTACCGCACACGGTTCTGGGTATCGGTAACGGCGGCGTAGTGACCTTCGCAGCGCCGTCGCAAAAAACTTCGCGGTGATCTGGCCCCTTCTTGAGTCTCGCGTGTCATTCCCATAGACAACTCATTTTTCTCAGTTTCAGGAATCTATGGAATGACGCATTACTCGACCCGCCGAAAGGCCGCTCTCTCTACGCCGGCAATACTGCCGTTACGCGCCGTGGTGATGGCCATCGCACTGGCCGCATTGGCACCGCAGCTGTATGCACAGAGCAGCAACGCTAGTAGCGGCGTTACGCGCCACAGCTATCAGGTAGCGCCTGGCCCGCTGGCTAATGCACTGACTGATTTTGCCAGCCAGGCGGGCGTCACGGTGCAATTTAAACCAGCTCTGACCGACGACCTGCTTTCGGCTGGCCTATCGGGTGAGTACAGCGTTAACGAAGGCTTTGTTCGCTTGCTGCAGGGCAGCGGTTTGAGTGCTGCCGAGCGAGGCAACCGGGTGTATGTGCTAAACCCAGAAGTGGGCGATGCGGCATTGCTGGAAGCGGTGACTGTCATGGGTAACCGTAATGGCCGCTCACCCACTGAGTCAGCTGGCAGCATAGTGGCCACCAGCAGCGCCACCGCGACCAAGACCGGCACCTCGCTGATGCGTACCCCACAAGCAGTCAATGTAGTGACCCGTGAAGAGTTGGATGAACACGGTGCGACCAACGTGACCCAAGCCCTTCAATACACGCCGGGGCTGGTGAGCCAGTACGGTAACTCCGACGTGCGGCACGACTGGTTCACTGTGCGGGGTTTTACCCCTGGGCGCTATCTCGATGGCTTGCGGCTTCCTTTCGGCGTATTGGGTTACGCGCAGCCGAAGATTGCCGCGTATGGGTTGGAGCGGGTCGAGGTGTTCAAGGGCCCTGCCTCGGTGCTGTATGGCCAGAACTCGCCGGGTGGCATGATCAACATGGTGAGCAAGCGCCCGAGTGCGGATGCCGTGCATGAGGTATATGCCCAGTACGGTAGTTACGATGCTCAGCAGATAGGCTTTGATTTGGGTGGCGAGCTGAACGAGAGCGGTAATCTGCTATACCGCCTGGTCGGCCAGTTGGGTGAGGCTGACTCGCGGGTGGATTATCTGAGTGAGGAGCGGCAGTTCCTTGCGCCGTCGCTGACCTGGATCATCAATGATGCCACCCAGGTTACCTTTCTCGCCCAGTACCAGAATATCGACTCTGATGGCGGCGGTGCGCAACCGGCATTGCCTGCGGTAGGCACCCTTTATGGCGGTTCACCCTACGGAAAACTGGATGCCAGCACCTTCATTGGCGAGCCAGGTTACGACTTTTTCAGCAATGAGCAGCTCATGGCTGGCTACGAGTTTGAGCATCAGCTCAATGACGTCTGGCAGCTACGTCAAAATCTGCGCGTCTCGCGGGTGGATACTTACACCCAGCGAGTTCAAGCCTACACCCTGGTCGGTAACAATCTGGTGCGCTATGCCTGGGCTTTCCCGGAGGACTCGACCTCTTTCACTGTGGATAACCAGGCCATTGCACGCTTTGCTACCGGTGCGGCAGATCACACTTTGCTAGTCGGCTTCGACTATCAGAAAGAAGACGCCACCTACGATGAACATTTCCAGGGCCTCAGCGTCAGCCCCATTGATCTGACCACGCTGGAATACACCGGCGATGCGGTAAAGCCGCCGTTGACCACGCGCCGTGAGCAGGACCGCTATCAGGCTGGCTTGTATTTGCAGGAGGAGCTGAATCTGGGCGGCTGGACCTTCAATCTGGGTGGTCGGTACGACATGGCGAAGGCCGAGAGCAAAACCACCGATGTGCTGGCCGGCACCAGCAACACGGTAGATCAGGATGACGAGGCCTTTACCGGTCGTCTGGGCGTGGTTTATGAGTTCGCCAACGGCATAGCGCCCTATGCCAGCTATTCGCAATCCTTCGCCCCTACGGCCGGCGTAGATGCGACCGGCAATGCATTGAAGCCCACCGAAGGTGAGCAGTACGAACTGGGTGTTCGCTATCAGCCAGCCTCCGGAAACGGCTTGTTGGCGCTCTCTGTATATGATCTGACTCAACAAGAAGTGCTCACCCGTGATGCACTCACCAATGTCCGCTCGCAGACCGGTGAAGTGCGCGTACGGGGGCTGGAGTTGGAAGGCAAAATGGCGCTTGCGCGAGGGCTGGATGCCAGCGTGGCCTATGCCCTGACTGACAGTGAAATTACCAAAGACGGCAACCGGGCGATAGAAGGTAATGAGCAGCCCTTTGTTCCGAACAAGCAGGGCAGTGCCTGGCTGAATTATATATTCCAGAACAGCGCTTTGCGCGGGCTTGGGCTGGGCGGCGGGGTGCGTTACATCGGTGAGTCTTTCGGCGAGGTGGCCAATAACTTCGAATCGTCCAGCGTCACTTTGTTTGATGCCGCGTTGAGTTATGACGTGGGCGCTTTGAGTCAGTCGATGGACGGTGCGCAGTTGTCATTAAAAACTAATAACCTGATGGACAAGGAATACGTATCCTGGTGCATCTCCTCGACAGGTTGCTTTTACGAAGGGGGCCGGGTGGTTACCGCTGAGGTGAAGTACAACTGGTAAAGACGGGTATTGCATCAAGTATCTTCTGATCATTTTTCTGCCGCACTAAGAGTGGCATGAGTTGACGAGTAGTGGTGCGCTGAGCGAGACGCTCGTTGTTGATGGGCTGAGTTATTGGCCCATCTAGTGAAATCCCTGCGCGCGGGCGATTACGCGCAGGGATAGTATTTAACTAACAAGGATTATGAAGCCACCAAAAATCATTCGCTTGCCGTCAAAGGGCATCGATTCGGGGCTCATGTGGTCTTGCGATCTTGGGTCGGCCATCACGAGCGCAAGAATGCGATCACGCTCTTCCCGCGAGGTGTAGCGAATCCAGGAAAACACGACAACTTCACCTTCTTCCAGTTTCACGCTCATCGGAAAAGAGGTGAGTTTACCCTCCGGTACGTCATCGCCTACCGCTTCAATATATTCCAGCGCGCCATGGCCCATCCATACGGTTTTGGCTACTTGGGCGACGCGCCAGTCATCAAGTTTGGCTGTAAGCAACCGGGCATAACACCTTGTCAGTTATAGTCGGCTTCCGGTTTTAGTAAAACGCATCGGAGATCCCGTACTCCCGACGCACTCCCTTGACCAAGGCGACCGCCTTCGACCTCTTTCAGGATCTTGACGGCCTGCGGCTCGCTGTACGGTGATTTCTTTATGTCGTTCTCCGTTTGGCCGCAGAACGCGAATTACGAGTGCACCGAATTTAAGGGATGATTATAAGAATAAAGATGTCGATTTAGCGGTGCTCATACACTCGCTGGTATTGGTGCCATACTTCCCTGTACGTATTCACGTCACAATCAAGGAATCAAACCGATGCCGAATGGCACATTGGGATGGGATCCGAACAGGTTCCTCGATGATTTTCCAATCGAAGATACCCCCGGTGTAAAGCTTTTGCTCAGCAGTGCTGGCGTGCTTATGGCCGGCGGTGGCGACAATATCGACAAGATTCTTGATTCAGACCAGCATTCGCTAGGGGAAAACATCGACAACTTATTCCCCGAAACAACGGGAAACCGTGGCCTTCGAGAGGCCCACACCAAGGCTTTAAAAGGCGATCTACAGAGTTGTCGCCAGAGAGTTGGTGGCAAGGATGTAGCCTGGGAACTCATCCCTGTGAATACGACGAGAGGCCGGGAAGTGATCGCGTTAGCCATTGCAATGGATGACGACCAGGACCAGAAGGTTAGCATGGGCGAAATACCCAAGATTGACCGGGCTACGGGCATTCCAGCTCGGTGGGTGATCCTTGCAAAAGCTGAAGAAATATTCAACCGCCAACCCAGCGTCCAATGGGCCGTTCTTCGGCTTAAAATCGTAGGCATGAGGCGCATTAACCAAGCCCTGGGCCAGGATCTGGGTGACCACGCGCTCCATCAGGCTGTCGGACGCATCACGCGTTCGCTAGCCGAGGGTGAGAGCATTGGCCGGATAGGGGGCAACGAGTTTATTCTACTCATCCGCCATAAAAGTGACGATCATACCGCTGAGCGCATGCAGGCAATGGATCGGTTGTTCGATGAACCACTGAAGGTTGGCCTGCTGCAGTTCATGCTTCGCCTAAATATGGGCCTCGCCCGCTTTCCCCAAGACGGCTCAACGGCAAAGGATCTGGAGCGGCGGGCCACCATCGCCCTTGAACGAACCCGCCGTTCCGGCCTCAGCTACTCGTTATTCACCCTCGCTCAAGAGGACCACGTATTAGCCTATAGCTGGGTGCCGGCCGAAGTCCACCGGGCCCTTAGTGAGTGCGAGTTTCAACTCTACTACCAGCCTGTGGTTGACACGCGAACCGGGGAAACTGTGTCTACGGAGGCCCTGATCCGCTGGCAACACCCGTGGCGGGGGATGATCCTGCCCGGACACTTTATTCCAGTGATCGAAGAAATGCAGTTTATCGTCAATCTTGATCTTTGGGTCCTTGAGCACGCGTGTCATGAAGCGATGTCCATGGGCAAGCCGGTGGCTGTCAACATTACAGCCAATACCATTGTTGCCCCGGACTTTTTAAACAAGCTGGACAAAGTCTTGATGCGTAGCGGGTTGCCGCCTGGCTGGCTGACCCTGGAGCTTACCGAGAGAGTATTCGGTTCACCGGAAATGATGCTGGAACCTTTAAAGGCAGTACACAAACGCGGGATTCAGATTGCGGCCGATGACTTCGGCGTGGGCTATTCGTCGCTGTCTTCCCTTTGGCAATATCCGCTTGATAAGCTCAAACTCGATGGTTCTTTTATCCGCGCGGCGGCGCTGGATCCGCGCGCCCAGAATCTGGTAACCGGTCTTGTGCCATTAGCAAAGACCCTTGGCATTACAATTATTGCAGAATGCGTTGAGACGGAAGATGAGCGGACCTGGCTGCACGACGCGGGAGTGTTTTTCCAGCAGGGATACTACTTCGCACGACCCACTCCTTTCTCATGATGAGATCACCTGATGCTCACGTTTGGCTGTGGCACGCGCACGATAAATCCATCGACATAACTCATATTGGCCTCCGATCCGCTAGCGAGTGGGCAGGTTAAAACGGGTCTGTGGTTACAGTGGATTCAAGCGGCAAGAATAGTAGAGAACAGGGAAAACAAAAGAGAGGGGGGTGTTGAGCGATGGCGCTTTAGCCGCGCGCCATCGCTCTGGGATAATCAGCGCTCTATGACTGACTTCACATCTTCCTGTCGAATGTTGGCTTTGCGGCCTTCGGCGTCTTCGTACTCAACCATGCCAGTGTTGTCGTTCAATTTAGGTTTATTAGCGGTGGTGATCATCTCGCCGCTATTAGTGGCGATGATGTATTCGCTGGAACACGCCGTCATGGTGATGGCCGCGAATAGTGCAAAGGCGACAAGGATTGCATGCTTCATGGTAACGCTCCTGTACGGTTATCAAGCTTTCCTGCTGTTGTGGTTATTACATTTTCAAGAATAGACGTAATTTTCAGAAAAGCTGCAAGGAGTAATGCGTGATCTGTTTTTTTGAGAGCTGCATGCAAAATCAAGCTGAACAACAGAGGGCGTACTGTAGGGAGCGGTAGATGAAGTGGGGGTACGAAAGGGAAGAAAAGAAGTTTTGGGCTGGCGCAGTGGCCAGCCCAAAATAATAACCTAGCGCTCGATGACTTCTTTAACGTCGTCTTGCTTCATCTGGTTATCGTAGCCTTGCTCATCTTCGTATTCCATCATCCCGGTATCTTCGTCGATTTCGGGCTTCTCATTGCTTTGGATCATCTGGCCATCTTCAGTGCGGATGATATGGTCGTTGGAGCAACCAACAACACCCAGCATGGCAATGGCACCCAGTGCGGTAATTTTCCATAGTTTCATAACGACATCCTCTCACTGTGGTTTATGCAAAATAGACACATAGATGACCAGCCGATAACGCACAAGGTTCACTTTTTCGCTGAAAATGAAGCTGACTCGTCGACTGGTTCACAAAATAGCGGAAAGATGTGTATACAAAAGATACAGGATTGGTCGCCCTTAGGAGAAGCAAGCCACTGTTAGCGAGTTAGGCTAGCAGTGGCTTAGGTGGTTTTAGTCGCAAGTGGCGGTCAGGCGTTCTGAACCTTCAACAGCACCCGACGTATGAATTCGCTGGTCACCTGGGGTTGTGTGATCGGCAGCATGTGACCGCCATCGATCAGCTCCAGCTCTGTATCTGGCAAAGCATCTACTAGCCCTTGACCCTGTTCCTGTGGATTCAGAATACGATCCTGACGACCATAGAGCACTCCTACCGGTAGCTTGAGCGAGCCATAGCTTTGCTGCATCGTCGGAAGTACATCAGGCAGCGCATGCATATCGGTGGAGGCGGCTACGAACTGGCTAGGCCGCATGCCGAGAAAGCCACCACCGCGCAGTGGAAAATCTTCCGGCGCTGCTTCGGGGCCGAAGACGATATCCATTACCTTTTCGCGATTGCGAATGGACAGTGGTATAGCCAAGGTCCAGCCGACCAGTTTGCGCAGCCAAGGGTAGGGGATATTCAGCGCGGCGAAGGCTTTTGAAGTTTCGCTTGGCATGTGGGTTAGTGGGGCGACCAAAGCTAAACCTGAGACTTTGTCTGGATAGCGCAACGCGGTTGCCAGCGCCACAGCGCCGCCGAGTGAATGGCCCACAATGAGCGGTTTGTCTAGCTTAAGCGCGGCTATCACGCCAGCCATCACGTCGGCCTGCACATCAAGCGTGGCTGACGAGCGCGGGTGGCGTACCGAGTAGCCGCTGCCTGGACGGTCTACCGCAATAACCCGGTGGTCTCGGGCTAGTTCGCCCATCACTTGATAACCGAAGTTCTGCGCGACGCCGCTGAGGCCGTGGATCATCAAAATGCAGGGGCCGGTTCCTTGTTCAAGGTAATGCACCCGGGTGCCCTGAACTTGTAAAAATCGGCCTTCGGGTGGCATACCCAGCTCTACGCGTTTTTTGATGAACAGCGTGAATAAAAAAAGACCGGCGACAATCACCAGCAAGATTATGACAACGGTGCTGAACAGATAACTCACGATTAAGTCCTTGTGCTGTTGGGCGGTATCAGTCGGTTTTGGTCGCAATACCGGGCAGTAATCGCCAGTAGTTGACCGGCATCAGCCGCTCCAGCCACGAGATTATGCGCGCATCGTTACCAACCAGTACGCGGGCCTTGTCACGCTCAATTGCGCGCAGGATGATCTGCGCTGCCTTGGGCGGCGGCATGCGTAGCAGCCGTTTTGCACGCGCCATTTTTTCTTGCTGCTGTTGTTCTGTAGTCCCTTCGGGCGAGCGCGCGCTGGTAGCAATGGCGGTAGCAACACCACCGGGGTGCACCACGGTTACACCGACTGGGGTATCGAGTAGCTCCAGACGCAACGCGTTGGAAAATCCGCGCACCGCAAATTTGCTCGCACAGTAAGCCGTCTGCTCTGCAGGTGTGATCAACCCGAACAGGCTGGAGACGTTGACGATGCGGGCGGCTGGGCGTTGCTTGAGTAGCGGCAGAAACGCGCGACACATGCACACCACTGCATCGAAGTTGATCGACATTAGCCAGTCAAAGTTCTCGATGCTGACCTGCTCAAAGTTACCGCCGAGGGCGACACCGGCGTTGTTGATCACCAGATCAACCTGGCCATGTTCTGCCATGACCGCCTGGGGTAGGGCGGCAACGGCTGCGCGGCTGGCAACATCCAACGGATGTTCGCTCACCCGCACGCCTTTGGCGCGAGCCAGCGCAGCGGTTTCTGCCAGTGCATCAGCATTGAGGTCGGCCAAAGCCAAATGACACTGCTGCTCAGCTAAAGCCAGCGCGAGCGCGCGACCGATACCGCTACCTGCGCCGGTCAGTACGGCAACACAATTCTGTACCTGCATTTTTTTATCCTTATTATTGGAACTGCATGACGCCGTCATCTACGCGAGCGTACTGGATGGTCATTTTGTCTGCGAAATAGTTTTGATGCACCTGCCAGGGTTTACGGTCGCCCTGTTTAGGTAGCATCCCTTCGGCGCGCTGCACGTAGCCCGAGGTGAAGTCGAGGAAGGGTTGGATACCCACCGATGGGTCGCGCCGTGCGACTGCGATGCGATGGCCTTTGCTGTCCATATAGCGCAGCAGGCGACAGGTGTAATTGGAGGTCAGTTCAGCCTTGAGCGTCCAAGAGGCATTGGTGTAACCGAAGGTCAAAACCAGGTTGGGAATGTCGCTCAGCATCATGCCCTTGTAGGACATGCAATCGCCGAAGGCCACAGGCTTGTCATCTATGGTCATCTTTACGTCGCCCATGGCATTCAGTTTGAGGCCGGTGGCGGTGACGATAATGTCGGCTTGCAACTCTTCGCCGGAGGTCAGGCGAATACCCTTTTCAGTAAAGGACTCTATGGTGTCGGTGACAACAGAGGCCCGGCCGGCACGAAGATCATGGAACAGATCACCGTCAGGCACGGCGCAAAGACGCTGATCCCAAGGCTTGTAGGACGGCGTGAAGTGTTTCATGTCCACGTCTGGCCCGACCTGGGTTTTAGCCATGTGGATCAGCCGCTCTTTGAACATATCAGGTTTATTGCGCGCAACGCGGTAAAAAAAGGCGGTCAACGCCACGTTCTTCCAGCGGGTCAACGAGTGCGCCGTTTGCATGGGTAGCCATTTTTGCAACGTCTGCGCTATGGCGTCCCGCTGGGGGCGTGATGCTATATAGCTGGGTGAACGTTGCAACATGGTGACGTGGGCAGCGGTTTGCGCCATCGCAGGCACCAGCGTAACGGCGGTAGCACCGCTGCCTATGACGACAACGCGCTTGCCGCTGTAATCCAGGTCAGCAGGCCAGAATTGGGGGTGCACGATCTCGCCACTAAAGGCTTTCTCGTTCGGAAACTCGGGACGGTGGCCTTCATCATAGCTGTAATAACCGGCACACACCGACAGCAGCCGTGCCTGGAAAGTCTCTTCTTGTTCATTGCCCTGGGCGTCAGTGTGTACAGCGGTCACTGTCCAAAGGGCATCAGCAGTCGACCAGCTGGCGTTGGTGACTTTTCGCTTAAAACGGATGTTGTGAGTAATGCCGGATTCTTCGGCTATGTCTTCTATATAGCTCTTGATGTCTGCGCCATCGGCAATTGCTTTGCGATGAGTCCAGGGTTTGTAGCTGTAGCTCAGGGTATACATGTCTGAATCGGAGCGGATGCCCGGGTAGCGAAACAGATCCCAGGTGCCGCCGATGGCTTCGCGGCGCTCAAGAATAAGGTAACGCTTGTCTGGGCACTGGTCGGTCAGGGCGCGTGCGGCACCAATGCCGGAAAGCCCCGCGCCGATGATGAGAACGTCCAGAGGAGTCGGCTGAAATTGTTTTTGTGATGCACTCATGGTGGTATCCCGTTAATGGGTGGTGGTGACAATCTAAATTGTCATTTACAATTTGGCAATCTAAATTGTCAGAATTCAATTCATGAATACAACCACCACAGCCAAAAGACGCTACCGCGGTACCGGGGTAGAAGAGCGCAAGGCCGAACGGCGTCAGTTGCTGATCGACGCGGCTACTGAGGTATACGGTCGCAACGGCTATCGCCATTCAGGGGTAAAGCAGGTTTGTGATGCCGCGGGATTAACTCAGCGTTACTTCTACGAATCGTTCTCACATAGTGATGAGTTGCTGATTGCCTGCTACGAGCAGGCGGCGCGGCGCCTGCGGGAGGAGAATGCGAACGCTGCACAGGCGGCGGGCATCAGCCCAGCGGCGCGGAGCAAGGCGATGCTCTTGGCTTATTTTCAATCGCTCAAGGATAAACCCTTGATTGCACGCCTACTGCTGATCGAAATTCGCGGTATCAGCCCAGCGGTCGATTGCGCCATTGACGAAGCATTGAAAGCAACGAGTGACGATATGGCGCGGATGTTCACCAGCCCTGGGCAGAAAACGGACTTGAGCGATGAGTTGCTGTTGGCGGGTGTTCTGGGCGGCGTCATCCACATTGCGCTGCACTGGATGGCCACTCAATACCGAGCGCCTGTAGAAGAGGTGGTTGAGACAGCCTTTAAGCTCAGTGGCTCGTTGTTGGAGGTTTGACTGAAGGTAGGGGAGGCCAGCCTATAATGGTGGGCGGACCTCCCGAACGGTAGCCATTTTTGGTACAGCTGCGCTGCAACCATCACATCCGCAGACTTAATCGTCTTCGTCGGCGTCCCGCATACGTTCCAGACGCTCTTCTTCCTCTTCAAAGGCTGCGCGAATTTCGGCTACTACGCTGTCGACATCGGCATCGCCTTCAGGGTCATCAAAGTGCCCGGTAAGCTCGCTTTCAGGTGTGAGTTTGCCTTCCTCGTAGAGCGACCACATTTCTGCGGCGTAGCGGGTTTCAAGCAGGTCTGGGGCGTACTGGCCGTAGTATTCGGTCATGTTGCGCACGTCGCGATCCAACATTTTACGGGCATTGTTGTTGGCGGCGGCGTCTACCGCCTGAGGCAGGTCGATGATGACCGGACCATAGGCGTCTACCAGTACGTTGAACTCGGATAGGTCGCCGTGCACCAGGCCGGCACAGAGCATGAGCTTTACGTACTCCATCACGACCACGTGGTCTTCGCGGGCTTGCTCGACTGACATGGACACGTCGTTAAGGCGCGGCGCGACTCCGCCTTCGTCATCGGTTACCAGCTCCATCAACAACACGCCGTCGAAACAACCATAGGGCGTAGGAACCCGTACGCCGATGGCTGCCAGGCGATAGAGTGCGTCTACCTCGGCGTTCTGCCAGGAGGATTCCTGTTGGTCGCGGCCAAACTTGGAGCCCTTCTCCATGGCGCGTGCGCGCCGCGAGTTGCGTACCTTGCGGCCCTCTTGGTAGAGCACTGCCTGCTTAAAACTACGTTTGGTGGCTTCCTTGTAGACCTTGGCGCAGCGAATCTCATTACCACAGCGCACGACGAAGACGGCGGCTTCCTTGCCGCTCATCAGGGGGCGTACGACCTCATCAATAAGGCCGTCTTCTACCAGGGGTTGCAAACGTGTAGGGATCTTCATAGCGCCCTTATACCCTAAATGGGTATAGGGTGTTAAGTGGCACTGTAAATGTAGCCCTTACTGCGTTGAATTAACTGATAAAGCAGCCCCTTGCTTGGGTTACACAATCGGATTCAGCGTGCGATTGGTGCGACCGGGCAGGGTGGTGAGTGCTTTGCTGCGGGCAGTGTCCATTACATAGTCGCGGGACTTGATGGTGCTGACGTAGCGCCAGTCTGCGCGAGCTTCATCTGCGGTAAAGGTAACGAGCAAATAACCGCGCTGATTGGCGTTGAGATACTGTAGATCGTCGACCAGCAAGGTAATCGCCTGTTCTGCCTGTGGCATGGCTTCTGCGGGCAGGCCGAGATAGCTTTCCAGCCCCGGTGACGTAACGCCTGCGGTAGCAAACTCAACACCCACAGGCTCGCCGGCCAACGTTTGTAAATTATTGGCCCAGGCGTTGTGAGTGTCACCCGCGAGCACCACCAGGTTTTTATCGAGGCTGCGCGCAAGACCAAAAATCACTTCGCGTTCGTAGGCGTAACCGTCCCAGGCGTCCAGGTTGTAAGGGATGACGGTTTGCACGCGGGCAATCTCGGCTGGCGTGAGTGTGGGGTCTCCGGCCTGTACCCGCAGCTTGAGGGTAACCAGCTCGGTAAGTGCAGTCCCCAGGTCTGCGCCGGCGGGATTGGCGAGCGCGGTGAGCATTTCTGCTGGCAATAGCATGCGGCCCATTAACACCTGTTGGCCGAGCACTTGCCACGTAGCGCTGGACACGGCGATCTGACTCTGTAGCCAGTTCATCTGCGACTGGCCGAGCAAGCTTCGGCTACTGTCGCTGACATCGGCGGTAAAGCGCGCAGCATCGAATCCACTGGGCGTGTAGTAATTGGCGTAGTTGAGTTGTTCATCGCGGCCGATGATGCGGGTATCCAACATGTGCAGGCTGACCAGATCACCAAAATCGAAGCTGCGGTAAATGGTTAGTTCGTCATCTTCGCTGGCCGGGCGTACCGGCAACCACTCAAAGTACGCCTGCAGGGCTGCCAGCTTGCGCTCGGTGAAGTCGCCTTCGCCCTCGTTGTGATTCTCGGCGCCGTCCATCCAGGTGTCGTTGGCGACTTCGTGGTCGTCCCAAACGGCAATAAAAGGCGCAGCGGCGTGCAGCGCTTGCAGGTCTGTGTCGGTGCGATACAAGGCGTAACGTTTGCGATAGTCGCTGAGGCTGAACAGCTCGCCGCTATTGTCGCTGGGCAGGCTGCGGCCCAATTCGGCGGCGTCTTCTGTGGCGTAGCCGCCAGTACCGTATTCGTAGATGTAGTCGCCAAGATGCAGCACGGCGTCGAGTTCGGATTCTTGCGCGGCCTGCGCATAGGCGTGGAAGTAGCCGGCCGGAAAATTAGAGCATGACAGCACGGCAAAGCGCACTTGTTCGATGCCAGCGGCGGGCAGGGTTTTCATTTTTCCGACAGGCGACACGGCACCGTTGGCCTTGAAGCGGTAGTAATAGCTTTGGCCTGGCGTCAGGTTTTGTACGTCTACTTTCAGCGTGAAATCGCGGGCTTCGCCGGTGCTGGCGCTGCCGCTGTGTAACAGCTCAGTGAAGGCTAGGTCGCTGGCGACCTCCCAGCTGACCTCAATATCCGCAGTTGATGCATCCTGGGGTGTGACCCGCGTCCAGACCATGATGCGATCGGCCAATGGATCACCACTTGCAACGCCGTGCTCGAATGCCAGATTGCGCTCCGCCGTGGGCTCTGACGACGATGAGCTGCTACTGAGGCAGCCCTGTAAACCGGTGGATACCACGACGCCGCCGAGTGCCCATGCCGAAGCACGTAAAAAATCCCGCCGAGTAAAACCAGCCATGTTGTTGCTCCCTTTGCTGACTCAGATTGATATGAATGCAAGGGATGATGGCAAGGCTGTGTGACAAGTTGAGGTCGGAACGATGGCGTTATTGAGGCTCTATGAACCACTGCTCTATGGCTTGCCGGGTCAGTTCTTCGCGTTGTTCCGGGCGAGGCGTCCAGTTGCGCCAGCAACGTGTGGCATTGGTGAGAAACTCGAATAATGGCAAATGCTGGCGTAGCACACGTTCTTTGCGGTGGCTGATGACCGGATTGAAGTAACCGAAGTAGTCGAACATCTGCCGTGGGTTTTTCCGTACCCAGAGCCAAGAGCCCATTTCCAGCGTGAAGGGCAGAAATAGATTGTCTGGATGGCTTTCCAACGCACTGTCGTACAGATGATCCCAAAGGTCGCCGTGGGTGGTGTAATTGATCGACTGCGGCTCGATGATGTAAGGGTGATGGTTAGGGTAGGTTTGCTCAAACAACCGCTTGAGACTCAGGACCTCGGCGATGTGCGCAATAGGTTTGTGGCTGCGTGCGTAGCTACACCAAAGTCGATCACGCCGTCCAAAGCCGCTGTGGCAGTCCACGCTGATCGCGAAAGGCGACTGATGCATGCGTTCCTGCACTACTCGCACTACAGCGGCGGATTCGGCCTCCATCGGCGCACCCAGCTTGCCGCGATACCATGGCAGCCGGTTGCTGATGCGATGCCCACTGACCAGCCAAGGCACCGGGCCCATGGCATCGACAGGCGCATTGCGCATCAGGTCAACGCCATTGAGGTTGCTGCGCCGGTGATGCCAGATGCCACCGGGGTTAATCATCGGCATAAACAGCAATCGCACGCGCTCCAACTGCTCACGCAGTTGATCATCCCAATCCAGGCGATGTACCAAGCTGTGCAGCCAGGAAATCAGCACCTGCGTACCAATTCGTTCGACGCCATGCACACCGCCAAAGAAGCCGATTACCGGTGCGTTGGGTGAACGGCTGCCCAGTTCGATAACACGTACAGGAATGTCGATATCGCCGATAGGCACATGTAGCGGGGTGGTTACCCGAATGTGGCGTGCGGCCTGGTGCAGCAGTCTTTCCAGCTGGGTGTGTTCAGGGAGGTGGCGTTGGATTTGGTGGAGCGCGTTGGTCATGATTGGCTCGGGTGTTTTGTGTTATTACCCTAGCCGTTAAGCATTACAGTTGGATGAAGGTTGTGTTGTTTGCTGATCTATTGGGCCTTTCTTTTGTTAGGCTCGTTATTTAAATACATGGGTGACACCTGTTTTGTGGATCTTGATGATCTATCTAAGCTACGTCCTTGTTGCATATGATTTATTTGTTTCGGTTGAGCCCGATTTTCGCCTCGCTGGCGAGTCACTTTTCTTTGCGTGGCCAAAGAAAAGTAACCAAAAGAAAGGTCGCGACCAGCTTGGGCCCCCACCAAGCTGGCCTGCGGCTTCTCTGCGTTACTCGGTGTTGAGCGGGGGCGCCTAGCCGGCGTCGCGGAAACTCGCTTCGCTCAAACAGTCCGCCCCGCTATTCGCCCAACCCCTGCGTTACTCGACAGCTTGGAACGGGCAATCACTGGTCGAGCACGGCGTGGTTTTCGGGTTTGGTTGTTTGGTCCAACCTTGGACCTCAAAACCCGCTGCTGCACAGCCTAAAACGTCCCATCTGAGCGGGCGAGTAGCGCAAAGGTGTCGGGAAAAAGATGCTCGCGGTGTCTGAGGTGCGTAGCGCCGAGTTTGTGAGCGGCCGGCTAGGTGTGCCCCCGGCAGCTTGAGCAACGCAGCGAACCCGAAGGGCCGCGCAGCTGGGTGCCCTGGGGGATCGCTAAGGGGGCATGGGCAAGCATGCCCCCCTTGGCTCGCCTAGAGGCGAAAGCGGTAATAAGCTGGAAATTAGAGATCTGTATCCAGCTCAGTCATTTTTTTTCACCAAAAAAAACGATTAATCCACCAACGCCCCATTAATGATCGCCCTCAACTCCTGCCGCACCGCATAGGTAGAAGACGGAATCAGCTGCGTCATAAAGATCATCAGCAGGTCTTCTTCCGGATCGATGAAGAAGTTAGTGCTGGCCATACCGCCCCAGCCATATTCACCCACCGAGCCATTGGTCTGCGATTTGGCGACGTCAGTCTTGACCGAAAACCCCAAACCAAATCCCGTACCGTCATAAGGCGTTTCGCTGAACGAGCCGATGGCGACGTCAGGCAAGCCTTTGTTATCTGGCAGATGGTTCATGCGCATAAATTCCAGCGTCTTGCGGCCGATAATGCGTGCGCCATCGAGCTCACCGCCGTTGGCTAAGGCCTGGGAAAAACGATAATAATCGTCGATGCAAGAAACCAGTCCGCCGCCGCCTGACAAATACCCATGTGCTTTGGCAAAGGACGAGTTTTGCGGGTCATCCTGCAGGCTGAAGGTGTCGCCCGGCTGATACTGGTAGCAGGCAGCAAAGCGAGATAGCTTTTCTTGCGGCACGGTAAAGAAGGTATCCGGCATGCCCAGTGGCTGGAAAATGTGTTTGCTGAAGTAATCATCCAGGCTCATGCCGGAGAGCAGCTGCACCAAATAGCCGCACACGTCGGTTGCCACCGAGTAGCACCAGGCTGTGCCGGGGGAAAACTCGAGGGGCAACCGTGACAACTCATCAATCAAGCGGTCCAGCGTGTGACCTGGGCCGCCGTCCAGCTTCAGGCTGCGGTAAGCCGCATCCACGTTGGTGCGATTCATAAAGCCGTAGGTGAGACCGGACTGGTGCGTGAGCAGATCGCGGATGGTCATTGGACGCTGCGTGGGGGTAGTCAGCATCTGCGGATAGCTGCCGGTCTTGTACACCCGCAGATCTTTCCAGGCCGGGATGTACTTGTGCACAGGCTCATCCAGCAGGAATCGGCCTTGTTCATACAGCTGCATCAGGGCAATAGAGGTTATCGGCTTGGTCATGGAGTAGATGCGGAACAGGGTGTCGCGCTCTACCGGTAACTGGCGTTCTACATCGCGTAGCCCTTGCGCCTTGATCCAGGTAATCTCGCCACGGCGAGCAACCAGTGTCAGCGTACCCGGCAACTTGCCCGGTTGTAGATAGGCACGGTCGAGATGATCGCCGATGCGATCCAGGCGGCTGAGGTCCATGCCGGCAACACTATTGTTCTGCTCCATTGGAAATTCCATAGGTTGATCAAAGACTTGATACTAGCCCGTAACGCGGCTCAACAGAAACCTCTGTAGCCTGCGAATGACAGCTTATGCAGCGTGTGGATAGGCCCTCTGAAAATACTTGCCTGTAAACGCAAATCCTCATTGTGGAAAGCCCTGGAATAGGTGTAAAAAGCGGCACCGAAGCAAATGAGGATTGCGATGAAATGAGCGAAAATTCGCCCTGTCTGAACTGCGGTGCTTGCTGCGCCACTTTCAGGGTTTCTTTCTATTGGGGCGAGACAGATAGCGCGCCCGGCGGTGACGTACCCACCCAGCTTACCGAACAAATTTCCCCGTACCGTTCCTGCATGCAGGGCACCAATCAGCCCAAGCCGCGCTGTGTCGCTTTGCTAGGTACTGTGGGCGACGGTGTGCGGTGCAGCATTTATGAGAAACGCTCGAGTCCATGCCGCGACTTTCCGTTTCACGGCGAATACGGTGAGGACAGCCCGGGTTGCCAGCAAGCCAGAGCTGCCCATGGCTTGCCTCCGTTACCTGATAGCCCGATGCGGCCCAAGCTAATCCCGGTTATCGCGGCTTGATTGAAGTGTCGGCTGCGGCCAAGGGAGCTGCCTGGCCGGCGCTGGCCACAACAGAGTGCACCAGGTAGAGCTTGCGCATACTGTCGACGGTGAGCACAAAGGGGTAAATATCTTGTTGCCCCATGCTGCGCGCCAAGACATTAAGCACACTGCTCAGTTGCACCCAACGGTTAATGAACGCAAGAAACCGCGCGCGATCATCCTCACCCTGTTCATGCGCCGCCAGCTGGCTGCTGTCGAAGGGGTCGGTCTGCAGTGTCAGGGTGTCTAGCTGTAATCCGAAGTCCAGCGCCGCGTTTAATGTGTCGGTCATATGTAGGTAGTGAGCCCAGGTCTCAGCCCAATCTTCCCAGGGATGCGTTGCGGCGTAACTGCTGATGAAATGGTTTTTCCAGTTGGCTGGCGGGCCGTCGTTGTAGTGACGTTTCAAGGCTTGCTGATAATCCTCGCGGTCATCGCCAAAGAGCTCGCGGCAGGGCTCTAACCAGCGTGTGTCGCGCACCAGTCGATCCCAGTAATAATGGCCGCTTTCATGCCGGAAATGGCCCAGCAAGGTGCGATAAGGCTCGTGCATGTTCTTTCGCATGCGCTCACGATGCGCCGGGTCTGCCTCGTCTATGTTGAGCGTGATGATGCCGTCCATGTGTCCGGTCATAACCGGGTCAGCACCGGGTTGCTGGCGCAAGAACTTGAATCCCATACCCTGCTGAGGGTCTGCGCTACGCGGGATGACTGGTAACCCGAGCATCAATAACTGGGCGACTAATCGTCGCTTGGCGACTTCTGTTTCGTGCCAGAGCTCGGCGTTCTCATTCAGGCTCAGGTCGGGAATAGTCTCGTTTAGCGCACAGGCAAGGCAGAAGGGCTCGGAGCTATTGCCGGTGACGAGCCAGTTGCAGGCAGCCGGCGCAGTCAGATTTTGGCAGCGTTGGTAGCTGCGTTTGGGTTCTGTGGTGTCTTTCTGCAGGTTCCAGAGGCCTTTTTCGGAGGCTGGTTCCAGGCTGAACAAACTGGTTTGCAGTGGGTGATAACCGAGCTCTGAGCCGCAACGCAGGCACTTGGTGTTGTTGAAGAACACGGCCTGTCCGCATTGGCAGCGCTGAACCTGGCCTGTCGGCTGGTAGTCGAACAGCTGCTGGCCCTGAGTCGCGCGGACCAACTGGTCAAAATAGCTCATTTGCCTTTGTCCCTAACCATGCTTGGGCGTGGATGCGCCACTGCTCGATTGTGATTGCGTCTGTGTCTGTGTTTGAGACTGAGACTGAGTCTGAGTCTGCGCGCCGTCTTCCGGCTGCGCAAAATAGGTTTGCCGAATAGCTTCGTGCAACTCTTCAAAATCGACTTGAATATCATCGACGAAAGCGTGCAAACGATCGGGCTCGGCGGCAAGCACGGCGATCTCTGCGTTGGCCAGGTCTTGGCGGCAGGTTTCTACTTCATTCAATGCTGCTTCATGGCGGGGCAAGGTGATCAACGCATTAGCTAACCGCTCCAATGCGCAGGCGACGCTACGTGGAAACTTCTGATTCTGTAGTAGAAATTGCAGTACGTCAGGCCCACGGATGCGCAGTCGCACATGTTGACGGTACATCTGATAGCCGCTCAATGATTTGAGTACGCTCATCCACTGCAGGGTTTCGAACGGAGTCAGGTCTTCCGGACTGCGCGGCAGCAGGTTGGCAGAACGCACATCTAGAATGCGCGTCGTCATGTCGGCGCGTTCGAGTTGTCGGCCGAGCATCAGAAATGAACGCACCTCGGTGTAGCTCAGCGTGCTCTCGATTAACCCGTTGACCGTTTGGCAGCTCCGAATTACCCGACCGAGAAAGGCATCGCGGCGACGTGGCGTGATGCCCGACCCGACTTGCTCTTTGACGTTGAGATACATCTGATTGACCTCTTCCCATATCTCGCGGGGAATAACGTCACGGGTGGTGCGCAGATTCTCCCGCGCGGCGCTCAGTGAGCTGAGAATGGAGCCGGTGTAACGGCGATCACCACACATAAAGGTCAGCACGCTGGCTTCGTCGCGGGTTGGGTAATGTTCATCAAACAGTTCGTCATTGCCGGTAATCGCAATGATTTCCGACCAACCCAGCTGAGTAGGGCGCGGCAGGTCGAGTAACAGGTGGCTATTGACGCTCAATAGACGCGCGGTATCTTCCGCCCGCTCTAGGTAGCGGGCCAGCCAGTACACATTTTCGGCTACACGTGAAAGCATAATTCAGTTCCCCGCCAGGTCTACGATCCAGGTGTCTTTACTGCCGCCGCCTTGTGATGAGTTGACGACTAGCGAGCCCTTGGTCAGTGCCACGCGGGTTAGGCCGCCGGTGGTCACCCAGTTGCTCTCACCGGACAAAATGAAGGGGCGCAGGTCAACATGGCGTGGCTCCATCTGATTGCCACACAGGGTGGGTGATGTGGACAGGTTAAGGGTCGGTTGCGCCATGTAGTTGCGTGGGTCAGCCTTGATTAGCTCGGCAAACTTGGCGCGCTCCTTAGCGCTTGAATGCGGGCCAATCAACATCCCGTAACCACCTGACTCATTGGCGGGTTTGACCACCAGCTTGTCGAGGTTGGCCAGTACATACTTCCTGTCCTCCTCAAACATACACAGGTAGCTGGGCACGTTGGGCAGCAACGGTTGTTGCCCCAGATAATATTCGATGATCTTGGGTACAAAGGCATAGACCACTTTGTCATCGGCCACCCCCGCGCCTGGCGCATTGGCCAGTGCAACGTTGCCTTTACGCCAGGCGCGCATGAGTCCGCGTACGCCCAGCATGGAGTCGGGATTGAATACTTCTGGATCGATGAACATATCGTCAACGCGCCGGTAAATAACATCTACTCGTTGCAAGCCGTCGATTAGCCGCATGTAGACGCAGTCGTCATCGCCAACCATCAAGTCCGGGCCTTCGACTAGCTGCACGCCCATTTGCGCAGCGAGGTAGGAGTGCTCGTAGTAGGCCGAGTTATAAATGCCGGGGGTGAGGATGACAATGTTGGGATCATCGCCCGGTCGTGGCGACAGAGAGGCAAGCATGTCGTAAAGCTGCGAGGTGTAATCATCGACTGGCTGGATACGACCGCCCGCGAACAGTTCCGGCAACACGCGTTTGGTAACGTTACGATTCTCCAGCATGTAAGACACGCCGGAAGGCACTCGCAGGTTGTCTTCCAGCACGTAGAGCGTGCCGTCATCGTCGCGGACTAAATCAGACCCACAGATGTGTGCCCAAACGTTATGCGGCGTCGAAATGCCGACGCACTGCGGCCGAAAGTTAACCGATTGCGCTAGTACCTCCGCAGGAAATACGCCGTCCTTGATGATTTTTTGGTCGTGGTAAAGATCATCAATAAACATGTTCAGCGCCTGAACACGCTGCTTCAACCCAGCGTCTGTTTTACGCCATTCTTCCAGCGGAATAATCCGCGGCACTATGTCGAACGGCCAAGCGCGATCGATCATGTTGCCTTCGGTGTAGACGGTGAAAGTGATACCCATTAATTGGATGGCGACTTCGGCAGCAGTTTTGTGCTCAGCCAGCTCGCGGGCGTCGAGGTTAGCGAGGTAATGGCATAACAACTCGGCTTCCGGCCTAGCCTGGCCGGGAGCCTTGATGAGTTCGTCGTAGAAGCCTTTGGATAAATAATCGTCCCAGTTTACTTTGCTCATTCAGCTACTCTGTCCGCTAGAGGAGGGATGGTAGATATGTTGCAATTGCCATACCAAATAACAACACATGAATGTCAGACCGCGCTTTACGACGGTGGTGCTCTGGTATCGGATAATTAAAGTCACATTAGCCCGTTAGAGTGCTGGTGCGTTATCGGCCACATCACCTAAGCTGTTGGCATAGCCATTGCTTTGCTCTAGTAACGCATTTGCCGAATACATAACCGGGATCATCAAGCATGACAATCCGTGTAGCTCTAAGGCACTCCACGCACTACGACTTCGATCGTCCTATCAATGTCGGGCCTCATCAAATTCGACTCAAGCCAGCCCCGCACTGCCGTACGCCAATCGAGGCCTACAGCCTCAAGGTTAGCGGAGGTGAGTACTATATCAACTGGCAACAGGATCCTTTTGGCAATCATATTGCTCGATTGGTGTTTCCGGACAAGATGGAAAAGCTGCATATCGACGTGGAAGTGCTCGCGCCGATGACGGTCATAAACCCGTTTGACTTCTTTGTGGAGGAATATGCGGAGAACTTTCCGTTCAAGTACAGCAAGGAGCTGAAGCACGAGTTAGAGCCCTACCTTGATACCGAGGAACCGGGGCCGCTACTGCAGGAATGGCTGCAGGGGGTAAGTACCAGGGAGATGACGGTCAGCGATTTTTTGGTCGAAATAAACCAGCGCTTATCGCAGGATATCGACTATCTAATTCGCATGGAGCCTGGCGTCCAGAGCGCTGAAGAGACCCTTAAACTCAAGCGCGGCTCCTGCCGCGATTCGGCTTGGTTGCTGGTGCAAATACTCCGTAACCTGGGGCTTGCAGCGCGGTTTGCCTCAGGTTATCTGATCCAATTGACGGCTGATGTGAAAGCGCTGGATGGACCCTCTGGCACGGATGTGGATTTTACCGATCTGCATGCTTGGACTGAGGTATTCCTGCCGGGTGCCGGCTGGGTTGGTCTCGACCCCACGTCAGGTCTGTTTGCCGGCGAAGGTCACCTGCCACTGGCCGCCACGCCTGAGCCGAGCAGCGCTGCGCCCATTACCGGGGCAACCGATAAGTGTGAAGTGACCTTTGACTTTCAAATGAGCGTCACCAGGGTGCACGAAGACCCTCGCGTGACCCTGCCTTATAGCGAAGAGCAATGGGAAGAAATTAATGCCCTGGGCGCCGTTGTAGATGCGCGTCTAGACGAACAAGACGTGCGTTTGACCATGGGCGGCGAGCCCACATTCGTGTCTGTTGATGACATGGATGCACCAGAATGGACCATTGCTGCGCAGGGGCCCACCAAAAGAGGGCTTTCCGAAGCGCTATTGCGGCGCTTGCGTCCACACTATGCCCCCAGCTCGCTGATTCATTATCAGCAGGGCAAGTGGTATCCGGGTGAGCCATTGCCGCGCTGGGCGTTGGCTTGTTACTGGCGTCGTGATGGCAAGCCCATGTGGCAGGATGACCAGTGGTTGGCAGATATCGATAAAGACTACGGTTACGACGACACGCAAGCGCAGCTGTTTGCTGAAACGCTGGTTAAGCGGCTGGGGTTGTCTGCCCAGTATTTGATCCCTTGTTATGAAGATACTTATTACTACCTGTGGATCGAGCAAACGCTGCCTGCCGATATAGACCTGATTAAAGAAGATCTGAAAGACGAGGAAACCCGGATTCGGCTATCGAGGTTACTTGAGCGTGGCCTCGATGAAGTGACCGGCTTTGCGCTACCGCTCGCTGCGGGAACTGCCAAAAATGTTTGGCAAACCACCGAATGGCCGCTTCGCCGTGAAAATCTTTATCTGGTTCCCGGTGACTCGCCGATGGGTCTGCGCTTACCGTTATCGGCGTTGCCGGAGAAAAAACGCGAAGAGCCGCAGCCCACGTCATTGTTCGAGCAGGCCAAGGAACTCACCGATATCCATGGTGAGGTTGCGCGCCTGTACAGTGCCAGGCAACAGGTGAATACGTTAGGCAGAGGGCAGGGCAGTCACCAGGTCGCGACCGGGCAGGTATGGCAAGAGCAAATCCCGACGCTGCAAGAAGAAGGGATTATCGGCACCGCGCTGTGTATCGAACCACGCGACGGCAAACTTTTTGTGTTTATGCCGCCGCTGACCCAGCTGGAGAGTTATCTGTCTCTGCTCGCCACCTTGGAGCAGACTGCGGCAGAGTTGAAGATGCCGATCTGTATCGAAGGCTATGCTCCGCCTTCGGATACACGCATCGAGAAGTTTATGATTACCCCAGATCCGGGCGTGATCGAGGTCAACGTAATGCCAGCCGGCAACTGGCCTGACTTGGTCAAAAACACCGAGATCCTTTATGAAGAGGCGCGTCTCACCCGTCTGGGTACGGAAAAGTTCATGCTTGATGGTCGTCACACGGGGACTGGTGGCGGCAATCATGTAACGCTTGGCGGGCGCACTCCGGTAGACTCGCCGTTCCTGCGCCGACCTGATTTATTGGCCAGCATGCTTACTTTCTGGCAGCACCATCCAAGCCTGTCGTACCTGTTTTCCGGCATGTTCCTTGGCCCAACCAGCCAGGCACCGCGGATTGATGAAGCTCGGCATGAAGCACTTTATGAGCTAGAGATCGCCTTTTCGCAAATCCCCAAAGGCGAAGTGCCGCAGCCTTGGTTGGTCGACCGCTTGGTGCGTAACTTGTTGACCGATATTACCGGCAACACCCATCGCGCCGAATTCTGTGTCGACAAAATGTACTCGCCGGATAGCTCTACCGGGCGCTTGGGGCTGTTGGAACTGCGCGGCTTCGAGATGCCGCCGCACGCACGCATGAGCTTGATGCAGCAGCTACTGATCCGCGCTTTGGTAGCGCGCTTCTTCGCCGAGCCCTACCGTAAGCCTTTGGCTCGCTGGGGTACTGCACTGCACGACAAGTGGATGATGCCGCATTACATCTGGGGTGACATTTGTGATGTGCTGGAGGACCTGCGTAGCCACGGTTTTGCGTTTAAGAACGAATGGTTTGCGCCGTTTCTGGAATTTCGTTTTCCGCATGCTGGTGAGGTGCAGTATGGCGATGCGCGCGTAGAGTTGCGTCAGGCCATTGAGCCTTGGCACGTACTCGGTGAAGAGGTCAGTGGTGGCGGCACTGCGCGCTATGTCGACTCGTCGGTAGAGCGCATGGAAGTGAAGGTGCGCGACTTCAATTCAGCGCGCTACACATTGACCTGTAACGGCTTCAAAGTGCCACTGCAACCGACTGGCGTTGCTGGCGAAGCTGTGGCTGCAGTCCGATTCCGTGCTTGGCAGCCGCCGTCGGCGCTGCATCCGATGATTACCATTCATGCACCGCTGGTGTTTGATCTGGTGGATAACTGGAATCAGCGTTCGGTTGGCGGCTGTACTTACCACGTGGTGCATCCGGGTGGTCGTGGCTATGAAACGTTCCCGGTCAATGCCAATGAGGCAGAAGCACGGCGCAGGACGCGATTTTGGGATTATGGCCACACGCAGGGCTCAATGGCGGATATTCAGCAAGCAACCGGGCAAGAATATCCTCATACACTGGATTTGCGTCGTGCCGGAGTTGCCGACCCTGGTTTATAATGCCTGACTCAATCCCATAGTGCTGGGCCGCTGGTATCAGCGGCCTTCAGGAAGCTTTGCATGCAACAGGCAGGTAACGCAGTCTCACCGCTTCAAACCCTGTTGGGTGACTATGCCGGTCATTCCGGGCATGACGAGCTTCTTGATGCCGAGCAGCAGCCTCGCGCCCATTGGCAGGGCTTGCTGGACGATATCGTCAGTCTGGGGCCAGATACGCTGGTCAGTCGTAGTGAAGAAGTCCAAAACCTGCTGCATGAGAACGGCGTCACCTTCAATCCATATGAAGATGACCCGGGGCAGCTGCGCACCTGGCAGCTGGACTGCGTACCTTGGGTCATTAGTACTGAAGAGTGGGAGGAGCTAGAAGCCGGTTTGCGGCAACGTAGCCGCTTGCTCGAACACCTGTTGGATGACATTTACGGTGAGCGACGCGTTATTCTGGACGGCTTGTTGCCGCCAGAGTTAATTTTCACTCATCCCGGTTTTTTGTTTTCAGCGGCTGACGACCCTTCGCAAGTCGATCGCCCGTTATTGATATTTCACGGTACCGACGTCATCCGCGATGAACGGGGTGGCTGGCAGGTACTCAGTGACTCTACTCAGTCACCAGCCGGTGTGGGGTATGCATTAGAAAACCGCATTACCTTAGCGCGGGCACTGCCGAGTATTTATCGCGACGCCCCGATCAAACGTTTGGCGGGCTTCCTGCAAGCGCAGCATAGGTGCCTCGCCAGCTTGGCGAAGACGAATCGCGAGCAGCCCAACATAGTGTTGTTGTCCCCCGGCCCTGGTAGCCCTGGCTATTTTGAACACGCTTGGCTGGCCAACTACATGAACTTCTCTCTTGTAGAAGGCGATGACCTGGTCGTGCGCGATGGCCAGGTATCCATGCGTACGCTGGGCGGGCTGACTCAGGTTGATGTCATTCTTCGACAGATCAATGACCCTTGGTGTGATCCGCTGGAGCTACGTCAGGATTCGCTGCTTGGCGTGCCGGGCTTACTGCAAGCGGCGCGCAGCGGCACTGTGCATATCGCCAATGCGGTGGGCGCGGGCATTCTTGAGCATCCTGGCCTGTCAGCGTTTCTTCCTGATTTATGCCGCTCGCTGCTGGGTGAAGAGTTGCTGCTGCCGTGCCGGGAAACCTTGTGGTGCGGTTCGCCTGATAGTTTGGCGCAAGTCGAGGATGAGCTGGATGACTGGGTGCTGCGCGATATCAGTCGTCCTGGAAAAGTCTATCGAGCTGACCAGATGGGCCTCGGAGCACTGCGGGATCTGCGCTCCAGCCTGCATCAACACCCGTACTTGTTCACCGCCCAGCGACAGGTGACCAGCGCAACGACTCCTGGTTTTAATCCGCAAACACGCCGCCTTGAACGACAGAATATCACCTTGCGTTTTTTTAGCCTGGTGGAGCCAGATGACCTGCTCAAGCCTGTGTCCGAGCGCAATTACCGGGTTATGCCGGGTGGTTTGGCGTGGCTTGGCGAGGCCGGTGCACCTTTAATGAAAAGCCGTCTGGTAAAGGATGTGTGGGTGCTGGCACCGGTGCCCCAACCGCATATTAGTTTGCTGCGTCAGGCGCAGGGGCCCATCGTTGTCACGCGTGATGGCAAAGACCTGCCCTGCAGAGTGGCTGAAAGCCTTTTTTGGCTAGGTCGTTACGGTGAACGCCTGGATACGCGCGGACGTTTGTTGCGCGAGTCGCTGGCGCGTCTGTTACAGGATGATCGACAGGAGAGCGGTTTTACCTTGCTACCTGACTTGCTCACCGCGCTGGAGATTCCACTGGAGTTGGATGAGCAGGAAGAGGGGGAGTCCTCTCCGGTCCCTGGTCGTGTTTCCCGCGAGTACATCATGACCCGGGATCGCCTGTTGCAAATGTTCTCTGATGACCTGCCAGATGGCCTACCCGCATTATTTGGCCATTTTGTACGCAACAGCAGGGCGGTGCGTGATCATCTTGGCGACGATACCTGGCGTGCGATCAATAGTCTCCGGCAGCAGTTCAATAATATGTCGCGCACCCGAGGTGTGGTGGTCGGCCAACGCCATCTAGAGGGCATGGTGTTGGATTTGGCGGCGTTTTTTGGTTTGTGCAACGAGACTATGCCGCACCATTATGGATGGCGCTTTCTGGATATCGGCCGCTTTATCGAGCGCACCCTCAGCTCGTTACAGTTGTTGAAGTTGGCGCTGGTGACAGCGGAGGAGCCAGGTATCCCTCTATGGGAAGTGGTTCTCGCGACCACCGATAACCTGACGGTTTATCGCCGACGTTATCGCTCTCAGCTGCATCCGCTGGCAATTCTAGATCTCTTGCTGTTTGATGAGACCAACCCGCGCTCGATTGGTTATATGCTCAAACGCTTGGATCGACAGATTGCCAAGTTACCTTCGCCGGGCAGTTCGCCGTACCGCAATACCGAACAACGTTTGGTGATCCAGGCTACCAGCACCTTGCATCTGGTCGATATTGCTACGCTCGCTGACCTGGAAGCGTCTGCGACCGCCCGTGAAGCACTGACTGAGTTACTCGATCAATTGATTGAGCCAATGTCTGAGTTGTCGAATGCGATCTCTCATAGTCATTTCAGCCACGTTGAAGCCCCGCGTCAGCTGGTAAGCATGCAGCACAGCGGGCAACCCTGACCGAGGCAGTAAATGAAATACCAGTTACGCCATACCACCCATTATGAATATAGCAGCGCGGTCACGCTGAGCCATAACGAGGCGCGCATCCTGCCTCGTGATCTGCCGTGGCAGGATTGCAGCAATACCCAGCTAGTGATCTCACCCACGCCGGATCGCCTGCGTGAGCGAACCGACTTTTTCGGTAATCGGGTGGTGTACTTTTCCATCGAGTCACTGCATGAAAGCTTGGATGTGACCGTGCGTAGCGACATCGTTACCCGGCCCCGCTTAGCGGCAGATTTTTTTAGCAATATTGGCTGGGAAGCTGCAGTAGGGGAGTTGCAGTTGGACCCGCGCAGAACCAACCGCGACTGTCTCGAAGCGCGTCTGTATGTGCTCAGCTCACCCTTTATTTACCAGCAAAGCTGGTTGGCAGACTACGCTCGGGATTGTTTTTCACCAGGGCGCAATTTGGTCGATGCTGTGCTGCAGCTTAATAGCAAAATTTTCAATGAATTCGTTTATGACCCGGAATTCACCACGGTCGCGACGCCGCTGGCTGACGTTCTCAAAAGTAAGCGCGGGGTTTGCCAGGACTTTGCCCACCTAGCGATTGGCTGCTTGCGTTCGTTGGGCTTGGCTGCACGTTATATTAGCGGTTACATGGAAACCTCGCCGCCGCCAGGCGAAGTGAAGCTGCTGGGCGCTGATGCGACCCATGCTTGGGCTTCTGTTTTCATACCCGGCTGGGGCTGGTTGGAAATAGACCCTACCAACGGCTGCATGCCGGATGAACGCTACATTGTGCTCGGCTGGGGGCGTGACTTTGCTGATGTTACGCCGCTTAAAGGCGTGATGACTGGCGGCGGGGAGCACGTACTCAGCGTGGCGGTGGATGTTATTCCGCTGCGTGAAGAAGCTTCGCTGCTTTAGCGGCGAGCAGACTAAATGTTGTCCGGCGTTAAGCCTTCAGACGTTCTGCTCTCAATGCGCGGACGCGCGACGCGCCTGCCTTTCAATCTAAAACTCCAGCACTCAGCAGGGCGTTGAACAGACTGCGAGATCACGCGCTGGTTGTCGGTTCCGGTTAAACCCGTAAAATGCGCCGATTCTACATAGCCGCAGGCCACGGTCTACGTTGTGTTTATCCGATGCTGGAGTTGCTGTATGTCCAATCTGTTAACCCCTCCGATCCGTCTGGCGCCGCTGTATCTGTCGTGCCTGCTTGCTTCCCCTGCACTGGCGCAGGATCGGGACGTGGCACAGCTCGATGCCATTACCATTTCCGGTAAGACGCTGGATGAGGTGGTACTGGCACGCGAGCAGTTGGATGAGGTGCCGGGTGGCACTAATGTGGTCGATATGCAGCGGGTAGAGCAGGGCCGTGTTGCTGGTGTGGCCGATGTGTTGGCCTACCAGCCTGGCGTGTATGCTCAGTCGCCCGGCAATGAAGGGGTGAAGATCAGCATCCGGGGCTCGGGCATCAACCGTGGCCCCGGCGCGCATGCCTCGGGCAATCACATCATGCTCGACGGCCTGCCGCTGACCGGCTCTGGTGGTACTCCCTATGAGCTGCTGGAACCTTTGTGGCTCAGCCGTGCCGAGGTGCTGCGCGGCGCCAACGGCTTTGATCGGGGGGCGCTGGCATTGGGTGGCGCTGTGGATTACATCACTCGCAGTGGTTTTGATGCGCCGCGTTTGCAGCTGCGCATGGAGGCGGGCAGCGACGGCTACCTTAAGCGCCACATCGCTTCAGGTCAGGTCATCGACAACCTTGACTACTATATCGGTATCACCGATCTGCACTACGACGGGCAGCAGGATCAGGCTGCCGGCAGTGGCAAGGGGGTGGTGGCCAACTTCGGCCTGCAGCTGAGTCCCGATCTAGAAACCCGTTTCTTCCTGCGTTACCGCGAGACCGAGCATCAGTCGCCGGGCCGTCTGACGCAGAGCCAAATCGATGACGATCCAACTCAGGCCAGCGCCGCCAATATTAGCCGCGACGCCAAACGCGAGCAGCCGGGCAGCACCTGGCTTGCGAACAAGACCACGCTGCGACTGGACGACGTGAGCACGCTGGAGATGGGCCTGGTTTATCACCACTATCCGATGGATCTGATGGAGAGTCCGTATCGCATCCGGGTTGATTACAGTGATGTCAGTGCAACACTGAACTACAAGCGTGAGCACGAGCTGTTTGGGCTGAACGCCAATACCACGGTCGGTTGGCGGACCACGACTAACTTGCCCAGCAGCAAGGCCAAGGAAACTGCTTATCAGCCGTTTACTGCCGACGGCACGCCGTATCCGGCGGGTACTCTGATGCGCAAATATATCCATCAGGGCTCGGACAACGTGCTGCATGTCAGCAACGATCTGGAGCTGGCGCCCAAGCTATGGTTAACCAGTGGGCTCGCGTTGATTTATACAGAACGTGAGGTTGAGGTAACTTGGCCTGACACCAATGAAAAGCTGAACGAAGGCACCTGGGATTACGCGCCGCGTTTGGGCCTGCGGTATAAACTGGATTCCGGTGCCGAGGTCTACGGTAACCTGTCCCGTTCGGTTGAACCGCCGCACCCGTGGTCGATGATCTGGGGTTCGCCGACCCGCTTCCCGGTCAGTAATCAGCCCTGGAGCAATCGCCAAAGCACGCCGGTAAGTCTGGATAATCAGACTGCGATGACCTTTGAAATTGGCGCCCGCGGTGACTCGCTGATCGGTCTGTGGGATATGGCGTACTACTACGCGCAGGTGAAGCATGAGCTGCTGAGCATCGAGATTGAGCCGAATATTTTTGCCGAGTCGAACGCCAGCCCGACTGTGCATCAGGGGCTTGAGGTTGGGCTGGTTAGTAAGCTCTGGCAGGGTGACGAGCTGGGCGCGCTGGCGCTGCGTCAGGCCTATACCTTCAGCGATTTCCATTACCGCGATGACGACACCTTTGGCGACAACCGCCTGCCTGGCCTGCCGCAACACTACTATCAGGGTGAGCTGCGCTATCAGCACCCGGCGGGTGTTTATGTTGGCCTGAACGCACAGTATGCTTCCGAGGTGCCGGTGGATTACGCCAACTCACGGCACGCTGATGCCTACCGCACCTTTGGCGCCACCCTGGGTTACGATTCGCCCAAGCGCGACTGGCAAACATGGCTTGAGCTGCGCAATCTGACGGATGAGCGCTACGCTGCGACGGTCACGCCAGGTTATAACGATAACGGTGTTGAGGCAGCGCGCCTTACCCCCGGCGAAGGTTTTGGAGTCTACACTGGGTTCTCCTGGAGTTGGCTCTAAGGGCAGGGCGGGGGCGGAGTCCCCGCTCATCCTGGCAACCGGAACATGGAGCGGGCTCTGCGTGGCTGAAAGCTGAGTCAGTAGTACTTCAATTCATTGCAAATAACCCGCCGCAAATGCATCTGCTCTATATGGCCTGGATGCATACTCACTCGTAAGGCCGCTCGTGAATGAGACGAGTACGACTGACAGCTTTGTAGCTTGGCTTTCTCGACTGATATTATCGATGGAGTGGTCGTTCTTGTTTCTGTCCTTCCGGGCTTCGCTTTGGAGACAATAAAAAACCCGGCACAGAGGCCGGGTTTTTTATTGTCGCTTACAGCTCGCAACTTGCCGCTGTAACGCACAGGCGCGTTACATGTTCGGGTAGTTCGGGCCGCCAGTACCTTCAGGAGCCACCCAGTTGATGTTCTGGGATGGGTCCTTGATGTCACAGGTTTTACAATGCACGCAGTTCTGAGCATTGATCTGGAAGCGCTTGTCACCATTGTCTTCGGTAACAATCTCATAAACGCCGGCCGGGCAGTAACGCTGCGCTGGCTCATCGTACAGTGGCAGGTTCTTCTCCAGCGGAATGCTTGGATCTTTCAGCGTGAGGTGAACTGGCTGGTCTTCTTCATGGTTGGTGTTGGAGATGAACACCGAAGACAACTTGTCGAAGCTGATCACGCCATCCGGCTTGGGATAAGCGATCTTCGCGACGTCAGCAGCTTTTTTCATGCAAGCATAATCGGGTTTGGTATCGTGCAGCGTGAATGGAATTTTGCCGCCGAACCAGTTCTGATCGATGTAATTGAACGCGCCGCCCATCAACGGGCCAAACTTGTGCAGAGCTGGGCCGAAGTTGCGTGAAGCAAACAACTCATCGTGCAACCAGCTGGCTTTGAAGCCGTCAACGTAACCGGTGAGCTCATCGCCGCCTTCACGGCCCGCTTTCAGCGCTTCAACTACCGCATCAGCTGCCAGCATGCCGGATTTCATCGCAGTATGGCTGCCTTTGATTTTGGCAAAGTTCAAGGTGCCCAAATCACAACCAATGAGCGCGCCGCCTGGGAAAACCATCTTCGGCAGTGAGTTCAGGCCGCCTTTACAGATGGCGCGTGCGCCGTAGGAAACGCGCTTGCCGCCTTCCAGGTATTGCTTGATAACGGGGTGATGCTTGTAGCGCTGGAACTCATCGAACGGCGATAGGTGCGGGTTGGAGTAGGACAGATCGATGATCAGACCCACAACAATCTGGTTGTTCTCGATGTGATACAGGAAGGAACCGCCGGTGTTCTCGGTGCCGATAATATCCAGCGGCCAGCCAGCAGTGTGTACTACCAGGCCCTGCTCGTGTTTGGCGGGGTCGATGTCCCAAATTTCTTTGATGCCGATACCGTAATGCTGAGCATCAGCTTCGGAATCCAGGTTGTAGCGCTTGATCAGCTGCTTGCCGATATGACCACGGCAGCCTTCAGCGAACAGTGTGTATTTGGCGCGCAGCTCCATACCAGGAGTATAGAAGCCTTCTTTTGGGTTGCCTTCGCGATCAACGCCCAGGTCACCGGTCAGAATGCCGCGTACTACACCGTTCTCATCGATCAGCGCTTCCTGAGCGGCGAAGCCCGGATACACCTCAACCTCAAGTGCTTCAGCTTGTTCAGCCAACCAGCGGCACAGGTTGCCGAGGGAGATAATGTAGTTACCTTCGTTGTGCATAGTCTTGGGCACGAACAGGTCAGGTATCTTGCTACCTTTCTCAGCGCTGGTGAGCATATAGATGTCATCACGCGTGACCGGTGTGTTCAATGGTGCGCCAAGCTCTTTCCAGTCGGGGAACAGCTCATCCAGGGCGCGAGTCTCAAACACGGCGCCGGAGAGGATGTGGGCGCCGACTTCGGAACCTTTTTCTACAACGCAGACGCTGACTTCCTGGCCGGATTCAGCTGCCTGCTTTTTGATTCGACATGCAGCTGCCAGGCCGGAAGGGCCAGCACCTACGATGACAACGTCAAACTCCATGAATTCGCGTTCCACTATGTATCTCCTACTTTTAGGCCGGTCACAAGTATCGATTTTTCGTATGATCTTCCATGATCGATTAGCCGTGAAGTATAACAGCCAGTTGTTTCGGCTCCAATGCAAAGATGGCGACTTGTCTCGCCTTTACGCCTATGGTCGGGTTGCGAGTATTGACCGCCTGTGAGCTGGCCGTCATGATAAAGGGCTTTTGAATGACGGGCTCGCTCCAGTCTGAACGTGAATAAAATCTTCTTTCTGGTCATTTTTTAACGAGTTTTGTTTTGGTCCATCCAAAAATGAGGCAATCATGAAAGTACTTGTAGCGGTTAAGCGAGTCGTTGATTACAACGTCAAGGTTCGCGTCAAAGCGGATAACTCCGGCGTCGATCTCGCCAACGTCAAAATGTCGATGAACCCCTTCTGCGAAATCGCTATAGAAGAGGCCGTTCGCCTGAAAGAAAAAG